>Ga0182004_10000027_pt1 | contig 47292 bp, 38 predicted proteins | sample Sormic07211540_1_FD_120479 | JGI IMG/M metagenome (GOLD analysis project Ga0182004, IMG submission 120479) | Endophyte microbial communities from Sorghum bicolor roots, Mead, Nebraska, USA - 072115-40_1 MetaG | ecosystem: Host-associated > Plants > Roots > Unclassified | place: USA: Nebraska...
AAAAGTTATAGTAATTTGAAATAAATATTTTGCTTTTTTTATGATAACGTTAAGGAAAGGAAAGTGGGGGGAGAAGGGTGGGCGACCGACGTGGATCGTTCACTAGATTGAAAACTAGCGAACGACCGTATGAATGGAATTGTGATTTTGGACACAGGTCAAAACATCTCTTAGACTCTGACATGTGATGTGGCACTTGAAACACTAGCTGTACAAATCGCTCTTTCCTCTAGCCAAGTGATAATGTCAGCGTACACACGCTCAACGTCGTCAGGGAGTTCAGCTGTCAGCGCATGCCACATCCCAGGGTAGAGCTTGAAGGTTTTGTCCTTGCTCGATGCTTTCTCGAATAGCAGCTTGCTGACTGAAGGATCGGTCACGATGTCATCTCCACCGTGCAGGACCAGGAATGGCATCGTCACCTAATAAAAACTGAGAAATATTAACCATGCTTTGGAACAGTAGAGTAGTTTCCTAACCAGGAAGACGGAAAACGGGGAATTACCTGATTCAAGTTCTTCTCAATATCTAGGCTGACCATCAGGAGTTCATGACAAGTTTTCAGGGGGAGCTTTCCTCTGTATATATACGGATTGGAACGAACCTGTACATAAAATTAAATCAGGAAGAAAAAAAATCCCTAGTATTACATACCAACTCAAGTATATAATTATGTACAAATCACTAATCAGTGGACTAGTTCATGATATCCTCAGTTTCTATTTTGCACAAATATAAGTTTTTTTAAAGAAAACTGTAAATATAAGCTTGTATCTCCACCTCTTTTCTCATTTCTGGGTCTTTGCAGACTTTGTCAATGATGTCAGGTGTAGGTATGATCTTCCAACTAGGCGCAACAGCACAAATCATTTTCAGAGCGCTGACCACTATTGGGTGAGGCTTCATGTCATCAGAGATCTGATATCATATATGATCACAAAACTGAGCTGTCAGACTAACCACAGCAATAAAAGTGCTCCTACTGTACAAAACAAACCCAATAGGCCAATGCCACAGGCTTGAGAAGGAAACTGAAAGCAAGCAAACCATATCTTCTTGCTGTGCTACCAGACCTTGCACATAGGAGCAAGCAAGATGGCACCGTCCCAGTAGTCCGGTGCCTTCCTATGGAGGAGAAAAGCCACGCTGCCGCCCATGGAAATGCCGTACAGGAACCTCTTCTTCCCTCTGTTCTCTGTTTTCTCTGAAATCAGGTGTTTTCATGGTTCAGTATCTGTATCTTAAGTTTAGATGTCCCGTCAGTATGAAACAAATCAACAATGGCGTTCAGTATGAGTTCATACCGCAGATACTTGTGAAATGACTGGAGCAATCTGCGATGATGTAGCCAAAGTTTGGTATGTAGCACCTGCTTCCAGATGATCTGCCATGACCCTCATGGTCTATCCCATAAACACCATATCCTGCCTTCACCAATCGAGCCGCGGTATCTGTATGTTTTTGTGCAGCTTGTCTCTGTTAGTACTATGTTTCATCCATCTTTGTTATTCAACAATACTAGTCAAATCAGTAGTTTTTAGAAGATGGTATTGTTACCCCTCATTGATATGCTACACTCTGCTGCAATTCCTGCAGAAGATAAATCAAGAGCGATAGTAGTAACTAGTATGCTTGATTTTGTGCCGGAAACTGGCTGAACTAAGAGAGGGAGAGTGTGCATTGGTACCATGACAGATGAAGATCAAAGCTTTTGGCTGACAATTCTGTGGTGTCCATCTGCAAGTGAACAGCTCGTTGCCCCGGGAATTCACAATAAACTCCTGCATGTGGGAAGTGAGGATCTCAGCAAAAGTGAATGGCCATCAAGGTGACCACGACCAGAGTGCTATGGTAAAAAGAACCAACCTCTTCGTACTTAACATCCTCGCTTTGGTGATCCTACAAATATCACGTAACAGAATCAAGACTTCAAGATGAACCATTTTTGAAATGATACTTCAAGATGAACCATAAGATGTAGATTATAGTACAAGTCATTCGAGTAGAATGCTCCTGAACATACCATGGCTATGCCCTCGGAATGGCTTTACAACTAGTGAACTTAACATGACAGGTGCCTGCACATAACATTTATACTGCCCATTGAACACAGAATTCGGTTACCAGCACAGGTAAAGGTTGCCTTTAGAACTAAGGAACCCTGAGAATCCTCTACTCCAAGTCCTTTTGCTTAAGGGATTATTTAATCTGGATCAAGCCAATTGAAGGTCACGGTTTTTGTATACTTGTGTGCTTATGGAAGCATTGGTCCCTTTCAAACAAGGTGCTTAAAACTGCAACCGGCTAAAATAAACCTCGGCAGCATGGAAAACAGCGTGCATACAGAATATCTACGAACGGGTGAACCCCCTTGGTCCAATTCAGGTAGCACTATTGATTATCGGTTTCCTTCCTGTTGATCTTCTTCCAGTAATCCAATTGGAAGATAACTTGATCCACAGATTTGGTGAGAAAAGAAATGCGATGTACTCAGGATTCAGATATTTTAAGAACCATTTTACTTTATTGATCATATCTGTTCATCCGATGTACTATTACAGCGAGTAGCATGGTACTGTGGATACGCTATTATTGTATTCTTAGCTAAATTAAGCAGAGTATTCCGTAGCAAAAAAAAGAAGAAAAGTGTAGTAGAGTATTGCAGTGAGTCACATTTCAGGCGGTATCATCAGCAGGGTCAACTTCTGTAAGAGAAACGTCTGCCGGGAGCGGAACCGGCTGCCAACCGGCGTAGCTCTGCAGGAGCACCTTGAGCGCCGCTGACGCGGGCTGGACCGAACAAGATTCGTAGGAGTCCTGGACCTTGAAGTCCCATGGCTCATCTCTTGCAGCGTCTGATTCTGAAGCAGCAGCAGCGTGCTGCTTTGCATCATTCAGGAACAGGTCGCCTTCGGACCTGATGTACCCCCTTGCGCTTTGTTCCTTGTCTGCTGCCTGCATCCATCACCAAATCAAACTCCGGTTCAGTTTTTGAGAGAGAAAAAAAGACCGTTTTAAAAATTTGTGTAAAATATCACTCTTTTTTTTGTCGTGACTTGATTTATTAATAAAAGTTATTCGAGAATGACTTAAATTTTACTGTGTTTGTATAAATTTTTTTAATAAAATGAATGATCAAACTTAGAGTCAAGAAAGTCAAATGTCTTATAATTTGGGACTGAGGGAATACTAATTATTACCTGCTCTTCCTTGTACCTGAAGACCTCGCTCTTCTTTCCTGCCTCGTAAATGTTGCACTGGGAGATAATCTGAGGTAGCTCAGATTATTAGTGAAAGACTGACTGGTGGTGCTTCAGAATCAGTTATGCACGAGCAAATTAGAATCCACTCTGTTGTTTACCTGTGCTTCAACGCTGGCACAGACAGCGTAGATGCCCCAGTCCCTGGTGAAGTTGTTGTAGAGGTGCACCCTGCCGAACCTGACGCGCGGGTGCCTCTGCCTGGTGCTGTCGAAGAAGCAGTGGTGGATGGTGACCCGGATGCCGCGGTCCTCGACGTGGGCGCTGCTGGCGCCGATGAGCACGGCCTTGTCGTGCGACGCGAGGTGGCAGCGGGAGATGGTCACGTCCGTGCTGCCGCCGGTCACGTCCACGAGGCCGTCGTCGAAGTCCCGCAGCGTGCAGCGGTCCACCCAGACGTGCCTGGACCGGGGCTTGATCTGCACCGCGTCCGCGTCGTGCCCGCGCCCGCCCTCCACCTCCAGCGCGCACACGATCACGTGCTCGCACTCGCTCAGCTGCAGGCCCCAGCCGGACACCTTCACGCGCTGCCCGCGCCCGTCGATGGTCTTGTAGGACGACACGCGCACGCCCGAGGAGAGGTTGATGGTCCCGGACAGGTCGAAGACGATCCATAGCGGCTCGCGCCGTCGGCATCCCTCTCGGAGGGAACCGGGGCCGTCATCTGCTACTCGGGCGTGTCAATGTGGCACAGCAACCGATCGATCTTCTTGTTAGATGAACAACGGGACTACGGGAGTAGTGCATAGGCGAAGGGAAAGTTAAGGTGCACGTACCGTCCAGGTTCGTGACGTGGTAGACGTCGCCGTGGAGGCCGCCGATGGCGTGCCGGCCGAAGCCCTCGGCCTGCCCGGCCAGAGCGCGCAGCGAGGAGTCCACGGTGCGGTACGGGAGAAGAGACTTGGTATCTTCCATCGTCGGCTCGCTCCCAAGCTGTCCGTCGGATGGAGGAGGAGCCATTATGGCGATGTTCAGTGACGGGGACGAGCAGCAATACGCGGGTGCGGTATTTATCGATCGAGGAGCGCAAGGCCGAAACCGTCGTTGGACTTAATTGCTTGGGCCGTTGTGATTTGTGCGGTGAAGGCGTTTCCGGGCCGGCCCAAGAGACCATTTATTCATCCACCTCCTTATTAAATTCCTGAAGTTAGCGATTCCATTCGTTATTTTTCACGCGTGCGTGCAGCGTATTTTTTTTATAATATTAACGAATAGTATATTTAGCCATAAAAGCGAACATTCTGGGGATGTCCGGACGGCTCACGGCCGCAAGAATTTGCCCGACGCTTGCTCGTGACACCAAAATCTGCAGTGCTTATAGTATACTCCCTCAATTCAAATATAATTATCATTTTTTGTGTCATAAATTTAACTAGATTTAAGGAAAATACATATAATATTTGTGTTTTTAAATAAATTTGTTAAAACTAGATTCAAATATTTTTCAACGATACTAATTTTGTATAATAAATATTAATATTTTATATATTTAGTTAAAGTTGTTTCTAGAATAATAATTACTTGCTCCAGTCCATTTTAGGCCTTGTTTACTTCCAAAATATTTTGCAAAATAGAAATAGTAGCACTTTCGTTTGTATTTGACAAATATTGTCCAATTATGGACTAACTAGGCTCAAAAGATTCGTCTCGTCAATTCCGACCAAACTGTGCAATTAGTTTTTATTTTTATCTATATTTAATACTCCATACACACGTCTAAAGATTCGATGTGACGGGGAATCTGAAAAATTTTGCAAAATTTTTCAGGAACTAAACAAGGCCTTAACTAGCGTGAGGAGCTTGATTTTAGATATAAAAAAAATATACCAAACGACACGCTCGTATTAACTCAGCCTCACCACTAAGGCCTTGTTTAGTTCGCAAAAATTTTCAAGATTCTCTGTCACATCAAATCTTTAGTCGCATGCATGGAGTATTAAATATAGACGAAAATAAAAATTAATTGTACAGTTTACCTGTAAATCGCGAGATTAATCTTTTAAGCCTACTTACTCCGTGATTGGACAATATTTGTCAAATAAAAACGAAAGTGTTATAGTAGCCAAAACCCACAACTTTTGCAAACTAAACAAGGCCTAAGCGTCCGTGCCGCCGAACCAACGCATCTCCCACGAAACTAGTGGCTGTTTGATGCTGACCATGCATGCATGCAAGGCTTTACTATTAAATAGTTTAATTGCCATGCTACCCAGCTGAGTAAAAAAATGTCCCCTCAAAACTTTAATACGCCTCCTATTGTGGCCAGTTAAAACGAACCAGAGGTAGTATTTTGAAATGGAGAAACTATACTAGTAGAAACAGTGAAATTGAGTGTATGGTCATGTCTACGACCTACCAATCAGCGTCTTGCATTGTGGACTAACTGGTCGTCGTCTTACCAATCGATCAGTGTCTCGTATTCTCAACAAATTATTCTGTCGCCCAATTATATCGTCAATACTATGTTAAGTGAAGGACGGCATGTTGATCGCCATCGATAAAACAAGACGGAACGTGCCATGAGCCCATGAACTCCCGGTGTGGGTGTGACAGAGGACGTGACAAACTGGTCTCCAACTCTTCGTCTTGGACTCATCCTCTTTGGACTCTCGTGACGTCGACGTTCCAAGTGAAAGCGCAAGCGAACAGCACTCCTCGTCCTCGAAGCCACCGCGCAGCTTCCGCATTCCGGCAGTCGCGCCCACCTCGGGTCGCTGGCCGGAAGGCCCCACCATTTCTCCTCCGCTCCCTCCCGCCCGTACCCCACCAAAACCTCCCCACAGAAGCTCCCCAAAATGCCAAAGTAGACGTTACCGTCTCGGTCTCCTCCTCCTCCCCCACCCGGCCACTGCACCTTCCTCCCGCCTTCCTCCTTGACGACGCCGCCGCGGCCGGCTCGCGGGTCGCGGTTGCTCACTCCTCTTAAAGCGCGCGCCCCGCCAAACCCTACTTCGGAAACCCTTTCACTCCACGGGGCCCCAGTTGCGCCTCTCGCAATGTCGCTCGAGATCCACGAGGGTGAGTCCGGCGGGCGACGGAGTGGTGGTCGACCAAGTGTTCGATGCTTAGCGTCTGGTGCGGCATGGTGCTGACTGATTTCTCCTGGGGGTGCTCTCTGTGCAGAGGATGGTGGGGCGTCTGGTGCACGCCCGGCGAAGGTGATGTCTGTTTCGGGGAGCGGGAAGCGGGGCCGGTACGTGCGGCAGGTGACGGGGCGGCACAACGACACCGACATCCACGTGGCCGCGCGGGGCGGGGACGCCGTGGCGCTACGCCGCGCGCTGTCTGTGGCCGCGGCGGCCGTGGCCGCCACGGGGGAGGGACCCGAGGACCTCGAGGCGGCGCGGCGCGCGGTGGCCGCAGAGCCCAACGAGGCCGGGGAGACGCCGCTCGTCGCCGCCGCGGAGAGGGGCCACCTCGAGGTGGTGGTGGAGCTGCTGCGGCACCTCGACGCCGAGGGCCTGGCCGCGAAGAACAGGTCCGGGTACGACGCGCTGCACGTCGCTGCCAGAGAAGGGCGTCATGGTGAGTGTCTATCCTTTAGCGCTCTCTCTTACAATTGTTGTATCTATTTAGCATAACACTTGGAGAATTGAGCTTGCAACTGCGAGTTTATCAGTAAGAAATTTCTCGGATAACTTATGCTACAATTGGCAAATCAGTTGACAAGTAAATAGCCTCTTCTAAGTTTGAACCAAATAGTAGTAGTTGCACAGTGCATGATAACATCTCACATCTGGTTACTTTGATCGGAGTGCTATGCACATACTAGCAGCTAGCACACAGTACTGGTGAGAAAATGATATTGTTTAATGTTTTCTTTGCTTCTAGGCAACAAATACTATGATACAAAACATAGAGCATGTGGGCATATGGCCAGACACAACCACATACTTCTCATTATTTTATAGATAATTCTGTTATGATTATCTGTTCATGTATCCATTAACGAAGGGATAAAAAACTAACCCTTTTGTTAACCTATGAACTCAGTGCCTCAATATGTGTGCACTTTCAAGCCAAACCATTACTCTTCAAAGACCCATGTACTTTAGAATTCAGATAGTAACCACTCTGAAAAACAGTTGGCTCTTTTGGAGACAGATTGCTATGAAGTAGTTTTTCTTATAAGTTTTGTGTGTAAGCGACTTGGAATTGGGACTTTTGGGATGGTAGGAAATGTTTTTAGTTCCATAGGAACATCAAACTGTGGCCCTTGGCCATTGGAGCAAATTTGTGCATGGTAATTATGAAGCTAATATAACCTATATTTTCTTATATCCAGGAAAATTAGGATTGTATATTCCCTATATGTTGACATACTCTAAAAAGTATCTTCATGTCACCTGTTTGGTGTATTAACATTGGAGCAAATTGTCCTAACAAGTAGGCGTGCTTGTTTGTCAGCTGTTGTGCAGGAAATGTTACATCATGATAGGATGCTTGCCAAAACATTTGGCCCTGCAAATACTACTCCACTTATATCAGCAGCTATGAGGGGCCATATTGAAGTTGTTGAACTGTTGCTGGAACAAGATGACTTTGGATTGGTGGAAATGGCCAGAGATAATGGAAAAAATGCCTTACATTTTGCTGCTCGACAGGGACATATTGGAATTGTCAAAGCGCTACTTGAGAAGGATCCTCAGTTAGCAAGAAGAAATGACAAGAAAGGTCAAACAGCTCTTCATATGGCCGTAAAGGGAACAAGCTGTGATGTTCTTAGAGCCCTAGTGGATGCTGATCCAGCAATTGTAATGCTACCAGATAAAAATGGGAACACAGCTTTGCATGTTGCAACAAGAAAAAAAAGAGCAGAGGTATATACAATAGATAATGACATACTTTTTAAATTGATGCTCCATCTGCAGAAAACTATATGTGCATGTTTTTGTTGATAGTTGCTCATCTCTATTAACAATCATTGTTTTCTCCCCGTTCTTATCTTATTAGACAATCATACGCATTGTTCCACAAGCATCCACACTTTTCTTCCAGTTTTGAAGAAATCCCCTGAATAAAATAGCTACTCAGACTAGGCCAGCTGGCTCAGCCCCTAGGTTTATTTCATATCCGGAAATTAAAATAATTTGACATACTCTTTATACCTCACTGCTAAATCATCTACAATCAGTTAGGGTTTACTTGTCTCGGGAAAACTGGCATTGAAATTTGAATCATATCAAGTCCAATTGCCAGTGGTCACCTCCCACGTCTTCAAGTGACCTGAAAAGTCAGTATTATACTTTCAGGTGGATTTATCATTCAAATAAATACATCAGGACCAAAATATTCTTCAGACTGATCAAATAGTTTAGCACAAAATGTGCAAATTTTTTCTTAGGTTGCATCAAGTAACATCTTGTGCAAAATTGGGCTCTAGAGTAGAGTCTCACTAGTTTGCTAATCATATTGTTGAAATTTCAAAGCAGTCATATTTTACCACAGCATACATAAGATTGTTTGATACTTTGATATGATAAACAATTACTCGCTCCTAACTTAGCTATTACATTTCAACTTCTGTCGGACTTATGTTCTCTTTGTCTTATCTTCTACAGATAGTTAGTGTTCTTTTGCGGCTACCAGATACCCATGTCAATGCACTGAACAGAGACCACAAGACTGCCTTTGATATAGCTGAAGGGTTGCCAGTATGTGAGGAGTCTTGTGAAATTAAGGATATTTTATCTCAACATGGTGCACTCAGATCTAGGGAGCTGAATCAGCCTCGAGATGAGCTAAGGAAGACAGTGACAGAGATAAAGAAAGATGTCCACACACAGCTGGAGCAAACAAGAAAAACCAACAAAAATGTTCATGGCATTGCTAAAGAACTCAGAAAGTTGCACAGAGAAGGCATCAACAATGCTACAAACTCTGTAACTGTTGTTGCTGTGCTGTTTGCAACAGTTGCTTTTGCAGCTATATTCACCGTGCCTGGTGGAAATGACAATAATGGACTTGCCGTTGTTGTTCAGGCTACATCCTTTAAGATATTCTTCATCTTCAATGCCGTAGCTCTATTTACATCATTGGCAGTGGTCGTAGTTCAAATAACAGTTGTCAGGGGAGAAACCAAGTCTGAGCGAAGGGTTGTTGAGGTGATCAACAAACTTATGTGGATAGCATCGGTTTGTACTACAATATCTTTCATTGCCTCCTGCTATATTGTGCTAGGCCGCCATTTCCAGTGGGCAGCAATATTGGTATCTTTGATAGGTGGTGTCACAATGGCTGGTGTACTTGGTACTATGACATACTATGTGGTGAAATCAAAGCGCCAAAGGAAGATTAGAAAAAAGGAGAAGATGTCAAGAAGAAGTGGCTCAAGCTCTTGGTATGATCATACTGAGCTCTCAGATACTGAACTTAACCCAGTATATGCCTTGTAAAGAGTGTTTGTCTCTGGAGTCGAGTATGTACTAACAGATACAATAGCTTGCTTACATTATTTGTTGATTGTACAATTTCTCCAGTAACAACAAAACCACACAGAACTTGCCCATTGTGCAAGGCTCCTGCAGTTGACGAATTTGATGGCACCCAATGTGCTCAATCTGTTGTACATGTGAGTTACAGATTTATTTTCTTTCTGAGAGTCGCTTCTATGCTTTACCTTCTGAGGATTGTTCATATTTTAAAGCTCAAGCCAAGGGCCGATTCTAGATACTTGAGCCTTAAAGTACTTTTAAGTTATGTGCAACTCCCCTTTACCAGATTGCATAAGTAATGCCATGGTCATTCAATGTGTGTTCACCTGTGTGTAATTTGGTATGCTGCTTCAAAGTCTCAATTATTATCCTGGTGCTCCTATGTTTCATTCCTAATTCTGCACTTGGTACCTTACTTTGGCAATGCAGCTTCAGGTCTTGACAGGGTTTTAGTTCCTTCTAATTAGTTAGGCAGCAAGTTTTTAACATGTTATGTTGTTCTAAACTGCCACTGTAGGACATAGCAAATAACCTGTTGGGCTAAATCAAGAGTTTATTTCCAAGTTAGAGAGTATTTGGTGATCATGGTTGGATCTTGGAAACCAAATGATATTGGTGCTTAATAGGTAGGCAGGTGTAAAGTAGGCCCTATTATGTTTCAGTCCTAACATTGCTCAACATCATCAATGTAGTGGATAGCTCTGCTTACCTTTTGCTTTAATCTTGCCCTGCCTTTTGTCAACATGCTCTCTTAGTTTAAGGATTCCTGTCTTCATTAGGCCATTTCATCAGTATATGTTCTGCTTTGAAGTTAAGGAATGTAGTGTTCCCTTGAATGTGTTTCTTTTGTTTCGATTTGGGATAGATTCTGCAAGCATGATTCTTTAATGACAATCCGTGGTGCCTGTGCTGATATTATTATATCTGATCTGTTATTGTAGTTTCAGCATTGCTAGGTATGTAAATGAGGAAAACCGCTGAGTTGAAAATTCAATACGTATGATGGAATAAAGCTGATTTTGTCCATTGCTCTGCAGCTTTCTTGTTCCCGAAGATGAGTAAACAAATAGAACTACATTTTCCAACTTACTCACAAAATCACAGGGCAAACAGAGTTATTGCAGAGATAGACAGCTGGGGCTGTTAGATCTATCCTAGAAATTCATCTCTGTTGTATAGTGTCCTTGACCTACCTAACTTGTGATGGAACCCTTTACACTGCTGTTTATGTCACAATGAACATTCATTGATACTTCAGGATAATCAAGCTAGGAGAAATTCGAAATCCGAACTGATAACTAGTAGAAGAAAAGGAAGCCTTCACTGTTTCAGCAAAAAAAAGTTGAGTCAAATAAGTGGAAATGTAACATTTTGATGCTTATTTATTATTATATTAAAATTTTAATGTTTCTTGCAATACATTTTAAGTGTAGGCTACAGTGTCTTTTTGAAATTCTCAAAATAAGGCCACTGCTATAACATTTGTGTGTTCCTTAGTTGACATGAATGCATGGTATTTCTTAATAGTATATCTTAATATGGAGGCCAATTGATGATGTCCAATTTCCAGAAAAGTTTTTTTTGTCCAAGTTGGGCATTTTGAACTAATGTAAAGATATGATCTTGCATAGTTACTACAGCTATATCTTTCAAGAGTATGGTTTTTGTGATCTGTCCACGAAACAGGAATCACGTAGGCTTTAATTAGAAACTGTTATAGATGTGAATATATACAACCAGTATAAACTGCAAGTCTGCAACCAACTAAAAAAATAATTAGCTGTGCCCTAGCACCTTTCATTTTGGTCACAACACATGAATGTGGCTAAAGACAATGATCAGAGAAAATAGTAAATGCTACATCCCAATTTTGAAGACAAATAAAAATCAAGGGAATTCTTCAATATTTGTCTTTAAACAGAAATTGCTTACATTGATATTTCTGAAGGCCAATAATATCAGACATATCATATCTACAGAGAGCCCAAGATCAAAAGAGTACAGTATTTTTGGGGGACATTGAATTTACATTTGTATTTCGGGCTCAAATATACCCTCAGCGTCTTCGGATTCTGCTGCTATTTTTGATGCTGATGATGACATGAAACGGAATCCTGCGTCGCTTGCACTCTTCCTCACCGAGGCGAGCTGCTGTGACTTCTTGCAGTATGCTATTGCGCCCTGAATTGGGTTGTCCATCTCTGAACTTGCACTGCTGCTCCTCCTCAGCACTGGTCCAACACCAGAGTCATTTGAGCTTGGGATTGAGAAGGATGATGAATTTGACGAAGAACATGACGATGATGAAACAGAGGATGTCTTGTTTGATGATGAGTATCGGATAATGACGCTGGAGAAGGATCTTCTATGGCCACACTCGTCCTCTTTAAACTTGCCTTCTACTGTGGTGCTATTGCTGATGGGTGAGGCTATGTACCTTTTGCTTCTGATATGGCCAAATGGGTTCTTCCTCCAGGTATTGAACTGTGCACTGGACAACTCATTTGCTCTAGGTACACCATTCTTGTCATCTGAATTCCCTCCTCTAGTAGCAAATATTGTCTTCAGATAAGCTTTTGATGCCTTGAGCTTGAGGCCGAGGTTGAGGTGCCTGATGAACTTGAGCTTCTTGGACCATGGCTTCTTCTCACAGGCTGCCTCCTCCTCGGCAGCATCACTACCAGTGGATATGCACTCATGGAAGTAGTACTCTGCATTGAGCTCACCACTGGCATAACATGAGTTTGCTGCTGATACATTGCATGACTGGTACGGTGTTGCTGGGGCAGTGCTTGCTGAAAGTAAGCCCTTCTCAGCTGCACTCTCAAGTAGCTTCTCAACCATCTGGATGCGTGGTGGAAGATGGAGTGGCAGCAGCTTGCCCTTGTAGAAGAGCTCATCTGCTGGGGATGCCACGGGCTCCCACAGGTCAGGTGGAGCCGACATGTGGAATTCAAACTCTCGCGAGTGTTGTGGCGAGGCTGCCATGGGACTGTTGTAGCAGAGGAAGCTTGCGGTGGTGGTGGCTGCTTCTGATGCTGCTGGTGAGCTCAGATCCATGTCTATGTAGTCCTCTTCTTGGAGTGGTTGGTCATGGATTTGGGGGCTATGTTTTGCCATTGTTCTTGCCTTGCTTTGTGTGTTTGGTGACTTGTGTTTTCTGGTTTGGGTTGGTCTTGGCAGAAGTGGTTGTTGTGTTTTAGGAAGGGAGTGGAAGAGGTTTCGCATGCTTTAAAGCAGAATCCCTGTAGCGCTAGAGAGGTTTATAAATTGCCTTATACTTCTTACGAAGGGACCTATCTGTGCCCCTATGATCTGCCTTTTGTTTGCATCTAATCCTCTTTCTGTCGCGGCTATAAGTAATACAGCACCGTGTTGTGAAACAACTTTGTTTCTCTATTATTGATCTATATGGCTGCAGTGCTTTTATGTGATTAGGTTATTTTACACCTACTATTCCTTCCTTGGCATGCTTCTCCTCTTTTCATGACAGAAGCTACTAATTTTGTTTGGATGTGTAGGGTTACACTTACAAGGCCACCATTAAGAGCTAGGCTTACGAGGCGATCACTTTTACCGATAAATTATTTACAAAATGCCTGCTGATGTGGGGCCTTCACACCACTTGGTCTGCATGTTAACTGGACAGGTGCACTTGGATGGAAGCTTCATATTCTTTGAAGTAAGTGTTGAAAGTTGTTTTCAAATTGTTGGGTTTACCTGATGATGGCTTGGGTTGAAAGTTGAAATTTTGAAGGCCTTCTTGTTAAAAGAAACAAGACAGACCTTGTGGGACTGCACATGAGACAATCTGACTGAAATATGATGAGTTTCTTGCAAAGGTAAAATATTTTGGTGGTTGACCTTGTTACGTATGAGTGCTCTATTTTAAATCTAAAAGGGAGAACGCATGCCCTCAAAACATGGAGCAAGGTGCCATTTGTTTATTCGATCTTTATGTCAACCTTTGGAAGTGTGAGGGTGACATCAGGTGCAAGAGATTAGGCCCCTTGTTTAAGTTACCTGTCCAAACTGAGCGTGCGCGGCTGGGTGTTGTTTGTTTCTATGGGTCTGCTTGTTGATGCCGTTCCATTCCTGGGATCCCTTGTCAACTTTGTCTCATTGGAGTTTGGTGTAATTATTGACAACTGCGCATGCATCAACTCTCATCGAGGCCTCTGTGCATTATAGAATATTAGAATCTGTCTAAACTTATGATGTTTCTAACTGGACTTGTTTGGGGTTTCTATCTTGTTTTCTCTTTGCACAAATTTTTAAAGGCATTGGTTGGTTGTAACCACTCACTGACTCATTTCATTTTCTGTGCAGCTCAGGAACCTGCTGAAGCAAAAGAGCCTAAGTGTATGCACATTTCAGCAAACAAAATGGTCCTTATTAGTGACCTCACTTGCTGCAGATGTTATAATATGTTTCTGATCCTGTTTTATATCCCTTGTACCCTTAGCACCAGCTAGAGCACTAAGCAACGTTCCACAAATTGCTTAAAGATATCCAAGGAATAACATCAGCCCAGCCCTAACCCAAGATATTATCATCTAACCTAACACATTGACATCTTGTAGGTCTGTATTCTTTTTCAGGTGAAAGCTAATTAGAAAAGGGGTGTCAGCTAGCTAGGTTAGGTGTGGATCAAGTGCCTAACACACTAATCGCCGTACCGAGTTTACAACCCCGAAGGGTTTAGTCCGCTGAATTGCAGGCCTAAAGGTATATATATGAATTCAATTGCAGTCACTGTTACCTGGTTGCCGGTGGTTGGAACTCGGAAAGTTCTTTTTTTTTTCCTTCGTCTTGAAGACCAACGTACCAAACTTGAAAAAGAGCCATGCTTTGCCACTGCAAACCTTTTAGCACTCGGGAATATTGTAGAAATAGTGCACCACGCCTGCCAAATTCCGCAATTCATAACCATCCCTCTTATTAGCTCAGTGACATGCTGCAATTGACATGATTGTACGTGAAGATTCATTGCGCATGATAGGCGACAGTGTAAAGCCTAAATTAGCTTAGGCTAGAGTAGTTGTTATCTTAATTCTTATCTTGCACAGTAGCTTAACAAGCTTCAAGGTGCTTTAACTGTATGTACTGAATTTTGTTTTCCCGTTCCAGGCCACAGGTGCCACTGCCAGACACTTCGTGGTGGGAGTCCAATTCTTTTTTGCGCCATACACAGAGTCAGAGATTGGAAAGGAGGGCCCGGCCTCTGAAAGGTCTCAGAGCTCGAGGTGTTCTTTGCCGCGTCTCCAGACTTGGAACCGAAGCACAAAGCTTCTGTTCTCGCAGCAATTCTGGGTCTCTCTAGTAACTTGAGGACGGAAAGTTCGTGCTGAATTTTGACCGCTTGTCTCTCCAGGTTCTAACTATCATGATAACTCCGTGTTGTTTATGGCATTAAGCAGTAACCTTTGGATGATGCATCGTGCGTAACCATGAACCCCCACTAACCCGAGCAAGGTTCATGCGCACCGCGTCAAAAACCGGCAAGATTGCTTTGTACAGCAGACATGCTGCGATGTGACTGAACTAGTTGCATGGAAGATAACTTATTCTAGACGAATGGAACAAATGCCTCTTTTCAAGGGAAAAAATGCCTATTTTTATGGAAAGTGGCAGCTATGGAGACTTGTTTTATCGATGTTTGTACAGTATGGTACACGCACCAACATCATGCTACCTGTACTGCTTCGCACTGAACTCGTGCTTCCGCGAAAGGATTGCGTTGCTACAAACATCGATAAGAGACTGGCCTTTTGTATCGTCCCACTACTGTTTGGTTCAGTTAAGCTTAGCTTGGACTTTTCTTCAGGACAGGGGCGGATCCACGAGTTGGGCTGCCCGGGCTGCAGCCCCCCTTGCCTGATTTATGTCTTTAAATTAATAGTATTTAGCTTCAAATTATTATTAATCTATAGCTTTAGTTCTAAAGCTTCACTATTTAGCCCCCCCTCTATCCCAATTCTAGATCCTTCCCCTGATCAGGACTAGCTGCGCCAAACGAAAAAGGAATAACACGACCTGTGGCTGCAGCTCTAGCATCACCGACAGTGACCATATTACAGATCCAAATCGTTCTTGCAAAATGCTAAATGCACGAGTCTTATCAACTCCAACTTTAGCTTAACTATACCATGCATGGGCAAAACTAACCGTGTCATTTAACCACAGAGTCAATTGCTAATTTCCCGGCAGCGCGTCAGATAGCCAGGTAGGGTTGGCGCACCTAACGTCGATGAACAAAACGTGGAAGTACTGTAAATGATACATTTGGTTCGCCTACGTACATGCCACTATCAGCTTTGACAATCGTACTCGAGTTTTTGAGAATGATGCGCGAGATCTGAAACCCACCAGGAGGAACAGCATGCTGCCGTCAGGAGATGTTCTCTGCAGACTGAACTAAAGATGAGAATGGCTCTCTAAATAAATACCCACGATTCTTTTTTAATGTAATTTAATAAATTAAATAGACAATCTTTATACTGAACAAACACAAGACAAAGTAGCACCCAACATGCTGCCCACTACGATGTTACTTTCAGTAACAGGACTCAAAGCACGATCCATTCACAGGCCCACCGAAAGAAATGGAGCTTCGGACCGCACTCAGTTGCTCGCTCCAAAGCATAAGCATAAGCATCCCATAGGCCCTTCTCAAATGCACAAGCGGGGGAAGCCCAGGACCCAAGTACCTGATGAGCCCGGTCCGTGGGCCACGTACCTGATGTCTGATGAGCACGGTCCATGCTCCGGCGGCAGCCGAATTCGTCGGCGCTGCGGATCTGCGGTACGCGAGCCGCCGGGCGGGCACACGGCCTCAGGACCGCACCGACGGGCTCACCGACTTTTGTCGGTGGTGGGTGCGGCCTCACGGTCACGGGCTCACGGCTCCTGAATTCCTGATTGATCTTTTATATGGGCACGGTAGTTGTAATTTTCTCCAAAAAAAAAAACGAGAGAGTTATAATTATAATTTTAATTATTTTGCAGAGTATATAAGTAATAATTTTAAAATGTTAGAATGTCCACGGTTAGGCCTTATTTAGTTTCCAAAAAATTTCAAAATTTTTCATCACATTGAATCTTTGGACGCATACATAGAACATTAGATATAGATAAAAAAAAATTAACTAATTGCATATTTTATCTGTAATTTGCGAGACAAATATTTTAAGTCTAATTAGTCCATAGTTGAACAATGATTACTAAATATAAATAAAAATGCTACAGGAATCAAATTCAGAATTTTTCTCGAAAACAAGGCCTTACTCTATGAGGACCGTTTTCACTGATATTTTTTTCTTGGTTTCTACTAGAGTAACACTCACGGAACATATGCTAGGGGTATTATGCACTAGGCACCCTGGGCCGGCATTGGCTTGTGCTAATTTCATGTTCGAGAGTGAACGTCGGATTTATTTGCCGCAACAAATGCGTGAACTCAAAGGCGTGGTGGCATCATGGCACTTATAATAGATGGGATACAGTGAGTCGTTTATTTAGCTGTCTAGAAACTGTTTAATGTAACCATGATCAAGCGTGAATAAGACTTTTTTGGCGAAGGAATAAGATCATGCTATTTTGTTATTTCACAATACAAAAAGAGATCACGTATATAAGTCATGACAGTAGTCACTGAGAGCTCGTGAAGTAATAGTTCTCACAATAACAAACATTTTACTAGCAAACGATCCTATATACTCAAGTTACATAAGCCACTCAACATATAAATCTTGTACGCAGACGCAATTTGGCCATTGTAATTTTGGATACAAAGTGGCCTAGCCCACCAACCCGCAACCATAAAATTAATTGCGGCTTCACGAGCTAGCACACTTGTATATCTAGTTACAATGACACTACAAAGCAATGCTCGCTTCTCTCTTAGGTGTTTTAGCAAACGAGAAGTCATGATGATGACCATTTCTGTCCATCGGCATGCTAGCATCCTGTGCCATCTTCTCCTGGCACAATGCCTCCGATATGGACTTTCTCCAATAAGAGTAGTCATACTTCACTCTTGCAACTGCGTGCCATAAAATGAGATGAAAAGAAAAGGCAAAAGAAGAGACTCTACACTCACCTTTGCAATTGGTGCCAATCTGAGGATATAGAAAGAGGATGAAGTGGCAAAAACTACAGGGTTAGTGCAAGCTGCAAAGGAAAAAACTACGTCCACAAGCGCCCCTTGCCTCTAGGTTATTCTCTTAGGCCTTGTTTACTTCCCCAAATATTTTACAAAATATTTCAGATTCCCATCGAATTTTGCGGCACATGCATGGAGCATTAAATATAGGTAAAAATGATAACTATTTACACAGTTTGCTTGTAATTTGCGAAACGAATTTTTTGACCCTAGTTAGCATATGATTGGACAATATTTGTGAAATACAAACGAAAGTGCTACTGTTCACATTTTGCAAAACTTTTTGGTAAACAAGGCCTTTTTTTTGGATTCATAAACAAGGCCTTAGTTATCTATGTGTTCTCTTTGCTCTTTGTTTGTATGCCGTCCCTGGACGCATGCGGCGACAATGTCCGTTGAAGCACTTCGTCCGAGTCTCCGAGATTCTAGTGAAGTAATGCTTCTTGATCGATGTTGCTTCATTATAGCACTGTAGCTGACATATCTGCCGTCAACAGGAGCAACACATGGGCAAATCCAAGATAGAAACTAGCTAATGTTGTTGCGTACTACTCTCTCCGTTCCAAATTATAAGTCATTCCAAGAATTTGGAGAGTTAAAATATTTTCAAGTTTGATCTAAAATATAGAGAAAAATATAAAGATTTATGTCATAAAATAGGTACATTATAAAATATAGCTAACAAAGAATCTTATGATACTTGGTTGGTACAAAAAATGTTATTATTTTACTATATAAATTTGGTCAAACTTGAAAAATTTTGACTCTCTAAGATTCTTGTAATGACTTATAATTTAGGACGGAGGGAGTAAAAATTAAGTGTACGGACCGAGTCACATGGGCAACATGATAGTAGGGCAATAATAAAGTGAAGTGAGTAACCAAAACATGCCATTTCCGGTTTATTGTTCCATTGTACGGATGTCAGATATTACATACTCAGTCATGTTTGTTTGAGCTTTTAGCCATTTTTTTTGGACTTGTTTAATTGACAAAATTTTGGATTTTTGATACTGTAGCGCTTTTGTTTGTATTTGATAATTATTGTCTAATTATGGACTAACTAGACTCAAAAGATTCGTCTCGCAAATTACCGGTGAATTGTGTAATTAGTTTTTATTTTCATCTATATTTAATACTCCATATATGTGCCGCAAGATTCGATGTGACGGGAAATCTTGAAATTTTTTGAAAACTAAACAAGACCTTTGTCTGCTTTTGGACTTTTCAAAAGTCAAACAGATTTCGTATGCCAAAATCTTAAAATCCACTATAGTAAACTTCTGAATTTTAGCTTTTGGAAGTTTTTATTTAGCTTTTGCAAGGTTTAAAAGTTGAGATCAAAGTTCCCCGAAAATCCAAACAAACATATCCACGCGTCGGTTTTTTTTTTTTGCCTGGTCAAGCACGTCGATCTTCCGGTCACCCGCCGCGTGAAGGCCCTGAAAAGGACGGTGCATAAAGTTCTCCGTCTCCGGCACCGGCACGTCCAACAATTTGCTTGACCCGGCAGGCCGTTGTCTCTCCGTCAGCGATTCCTCGCCATTCGTCAACTATGGCCTTGTTTAGTTGAGGACAAATTGTAGGTTAGTTACTATAGTATTTTTTGTTTGTATTTAATAAATAGTTGAAATATTGTCTAATTATAAAGTAATTAGATTTAAAAAATTTATCTCGTAAATTATAGATAAATTATATAATTATTTATTTTTAGTCTAATTTAATGCTCCATATATAAACCACAAAATTTGATATAATAATAAATCTTGAAAATTTTTGAAAACTAAATAAGGCCTATATTTTGTCCTTCTAGCAGTAGTAGAGTGCTGCCAAACTTCGTAGCAAAAGTGCGCTTGCATTTGCATCACAGACCTGTTCGCCGGCATTTTATTGGCCCGTAGCGTGCTTAGAGGCGTGCGTACACCGTGTGATCAGGATCGAACGCTCCGACTGACACGGAGCCGCCCGGCGTTGCTTTCTTGCTAAGCTTCCCCGGTCAAAGTCTCCCACCACGGGGGTCACTAATCTCGAAGCAGATCCGACGGCGCATGGGCCCCCCACCGGACTCCCCGAAGCCCAGAAGAAAAGGAAAAAAAGTCCTCCACCCTCGTCCCGTCCGTCCTGCTAATTCGCGAGCCTCCACTCCGACTCCCCCCATCTCCCCACCCAGATCTCGCCGCGATGGGCCTCGCCGCCGCCGCCCGCGCGGTCCTCCTCCTCCTCGCCGTCGCCGGAGTATTCCTCCGCCCGGCGGCGGCGGAGATCAAGCAGGAGTCCTTCAAGGACGACTCCCGCCCCTCCATCCTCTTCGAGAAGTTCGGCTTCGGCCTCAAAGGCATGGTGTCTATCTCCGTCACCGGCGCCAAGGCCTCCTCCACGCTCGCTAAGCCCGACCCCGTACAGCTCGGCTTCTTCCTCCTCTCCGACGAGTCGCTCTTCGAGGCCATCTACGATCAGCCGGCGCCCACGGATCTGAACCCCGAACCGGAGTCCTCCCCCACCTGCGTCCTCTCCAGCCCCTACGTCAGTCCGCTCTTCACCTTCGCGGACCTCGACGACAAGGGCCACTACAACAAGACTTTCCCCATCACCCACCCCGACGAGTACAGCCTCTTCTTCGCCAACTGCGCGCCGGAGACCAGCGTCACCATGGAGGTCCGCACCGACATGTACAACACCAACCCGGACGGCACCAAGGACTACCTCTCCGTCGGCATGTCCTCCGTCCCGGGGATCTACGCCTTCTTCGCCGTCTGCTATGTTGTGTTCCTGGCCGGTTGGCTCTACGTCACCCTCTACCGCAACCGCCTCTCTGCCCACCGCATCCACCACCTCATGTCGGGCCTGCTCGTGGCCCGAATGCTCTACTGCATCTCGGCGGCCGAGGACCAGCACTACATCCGCACCGCCGGGACATCGCACGGGTGGGACGTCATGTTCTACCTGTTCCAGCTCGTGAAGGGTGTCATCTTGTTCGCTGTGATTGCGCTGATTGGGACTGGGTGGTCGTTCCTGAAGCCATTCCTGCAGGACAAGGAGAAGAAGGTGCTCATGGTGGTGATCCCTCTGCAGGTTGCAGCTAACATCGCTGCTGCTGTGGTCGGCGAGACTGGCCCATTCTTGCAGGGATGGGTGACATGGAACCAGATCTTCTTGTTTGTTGATGTCGCTTGCTGCTGTGCTGTGCTCTTCCCAGTTGTGTGGTCGATGCGTTCTCTGCGGGAGTCATCCAAGACAGATGGCAAGGCGGCCAGAACCCTTGCCAAGCTCACGCTCTTCCGCCAGTTCTATGTTGTCGTGATTGGATACTTGTACTTCACCAGGATCATTGTGTATGCCCTCAAGACAATTACTAACTACAAGTACAGATGGGTGAGCGTTGCAGCTGAGGAGGTGGCCACCATGGCATTCTACATGTTCATGTTCTACATGTTCAGGCCCGCTGAGAGGAACCAGTACTTTGCACTTGACGAGGATGATGAGGAAGCTGCAGAGATGGCGCTCCGTGAGGAGGAGTTTGAGCTCTAGACGACCACGTGGATGTCCAATGACATGGGAATACAGCCATATCACATTCAGTTTCTCCTCGATGTGATGTTGATCATACTATACAGATTCAGGGTTTAGCTAATATTTGTCTATGTGTTGTGGTAAATCTTCTCCTACTCCTTTTAGTTTCGGAAGCTGCCAATGAGACTTGTGATAACTAGATTTCTTGTGTTGCAAAAGTAAGGGGGAATTCAATCAATATTGCCATTTTGCCAAGTCTCAGGTTTCAATTCTTGCTTTTTCAGTGTTCTATTTCCACTATGAATGGATGATTTTATTTAGTGTGTGTGGGACTGGGGATGGCACTGATAAGCATCATGTTGCCGTGACCTGTAAAGCCATGTCATTGCTGGAAGCAGGTTCTGAATTTTTCAGATGGTTGTTGGGATTTAGACGTGCAAGCAGATTCTTTTTCTGAATTCTGGCGTGCTTGTTCAGTTGTTCGTGCATCACTTTCCGGCTGCGGAGATTCATTAGAGTGGCTGGAAGCCAAACGCCTATAGGCAACCACAGGTGGGAGTCACTAGTAAGTGAAAATCGGCATACTTCTTGGTGTGTTCTGTATTAACTTAAATCATCCGGGCTCGAGAAACGGTGTGCGTGTCTGTGGGTTATGGACAAAGCTATTGGATGATACCAGCTTCAGTTAGGATTTTCAGTTTTAGGTAATGTTTACCCTGTTTCCTGATGCCGAGCAATTGTCTATTTGATGACGCCGGCGTTCCCATGAGCAGTTGCGGTTGTGGTGTTCCATTCTTAGCTCGGCTTTCTGAGCTCGAACTTACTTACTACAATTGCAGTCTTGGTACCTCAATTTGAACATCTGAGAGGACAGAGGTCTTGGTTTGGAGCCGTGACAATTTGTCCATCATTGCTTATGTTTGCCTCCTTTACCGTGAGTGTCCACGTCCACCTATTAAGCTGATTCGCAGGACAGAAATGGAGTAGCAAGACAGTGAGGGAGCTGTGCACACATTAAACTATATTCGGTTTAGAAAAAATCATGATTACTTTAGATTAAACACAGCAATTTAAGTACTTCCTCTGTTCTATTCCAAATTGTAAGTTATTCTGCCTTTTTATAGGTATGTATATAAAAATCAGAATGAATTACAATTTGGAACCTTATCAATATTACTTCAGATTAAACACAGTAATTTAAATACTCCCTCTGTTCCGTTCCAAATTGTAAGTTATTTTGGCTTTTATAGCTACATATACCTATAAAAATCAGAATGAATACAATTTGGAACCTTATTGTTTAAAACACACACACACACACACAGCTATGAACCATGTTAATTTCTCCTACAAACTTCAAATCCTGCTTGCCAAGCGTCGGGGCTTGGTAATTTCCGTCTCCATTTCGGGGTCTTTCTCTATTTGTTCAGCCCGGCCCGTCCCCACGCACTTCCAAGAAAATGACGCCAAAACGAAACCCACGGCAGCTTCCATTCATCCAGTCGATAATCCCTCGGAATCTACCACCGTGCCCGTGCGCCGGCACTCTGCCCGGCCCGCCCGGCGCCCGTCTGCCCAGCGCCAGCCGAACGCCGTATTCTTCTCCGCTGTTGTTCGTATCGTATCGCCTGGGCGTTTGGTCCTGCGCCGTTGGCTTCATGTTTCTGCCGGTTCACACCCATGCAGCCATGCTATGCTAGTGCTACTGGCCATTGGCTCTGTAACTGTAAGTCAGGTAGTTGGACATCAAGGCTAGGAAGAGTGCTCGAGTTTGCGTCCCCATTCTCCAGGTTCAGGGGAGTCGTATGGTTCAAATATAATGGCGAAAAAGACTGAAAATTTCCTGTGCCTCAGAGCCGAGTGCCCGAGGCAGAACTGTAGACTCCATAGTCTCAACAATTCTGGTTACAGGGAACATGAATTGAAAATTGAAACCTACAAGTGGTAACTATTTCTGCACATGATAGACTGATATGTACACCGACGGTGTGCTAGACGGCTGTCACCACATTTATCTCTCCAGTCGGCACTCAGCTTTATGGATGGTGTATTGAGTCGAAGCACGCACCGTCGCACCAGTTTGAGGACCTCATCAGTGATGATCACCGGAGACGCCATGACCAAGACCAGCAGCTACTCGATGAAGCTGAGGGCTACGATTCCAGAAGCCGACGCAAAGAACAGAATATATAGGATCAACAAGTGTAGACCAAAGGATCGGACACTGCCATGGCAAGGAGGAGCCAAGGGTCGACCTAAGGAGGCATGGTCAATAGGCTGGCGTCTTCAGACAGTTCAGGGAGCTAAACATAAAACATCTCTATGGCGACCGGGAGTCCGGGACAGAGAGCGAGATCTTCGTGGCCTTCCCCTTTCCCTCCGTGAAGTAGTTGCAGGGGCTGTGTTAGCACGACAAATAGAATCAAAGCAGGAAGAAGAATTTGGACAACTGGAAGGGGTAGAAGAACTTCCTCAAAAAAAAAAAGGGGTAGAAGAACAGCAAGATACAGGAGAGCAGCGAAATGATTTGCTTTGGGAAAAGGTTGGTGCTCATACAATTGATACCCTCTCTCTCTTAACTATGGACTCGGCCACCATGCTGCTCAATCTACCCGTTACTCAAGAGGCATACTCCCAGCTAACTGACTTATTGCAGATAATATCTGGCACAACACTGGTAGAGGATAATGATTCCTGGTTCATCAATGGAAGGTCAAAAGGGTTCAATTCTGCTGATGCATATAAAATACTACTAGGACAACATAACACTGAGCCCATTTACAGATGGATCTCGAAATCCCATTGTCAACCAAAACTCAAAGTCTTCTGTTGGCTTCTTGTCAAAGACAGACTCGAGGAATATTCTAAGAAGGAAACATATGAACCTAAAATCCTATAACTGTGAGAAGAAACGGTTGAACATCTATTTTGGGATTGTGCCTTTGCTAGGCAATGCTGGGCTTTCATCAATGTTGAAACAGTCCAAGGGGGAAGCTCAATACAAAATGTGACAGCTGCCAAAGTACAGTTACATTCACAGTTCTTTATGACTGCTGTAATAATATTGTTATGGACCATTTGGAAGGTCAGAAATGAGCTAATCTTCAACAATAATCAGATTGGTTTACAAGAGTGCAAGGCCATGTTCTTTCAAGAGTTAGGGCTGACTTCCCTAAGAATTAAGGAAAGCTTGACAGATCTTTTTCAACATTGGATTCAGAGGCTGGGCAAAGATTTTCTGCTTGATTTTTCAAGCTGAGCTGCTGGGCTCTACCTTGCCCTGGTGAAGGAAGCGATTCATACGGATGGTTACAGACTAGCCCCATCCGGTTATGTGATCACGGAGATTAAGCAGCTCATAGGTGCAGAATTCATGTCCTGTAGTGTATCGGTTTATAAACATGAATGCAATAGAGTTGCGCATGCTATTGCTGCCTTTGATTGTAATCTCCCAAGTGAATGCTATAACACTTGGGAGGAGGTCCTCATTATTTCGAGGAATTTGTGACTAGCGATTTACCTGGGCTCGAAAGTTAAAAAAAAAACTTCTTGTTTTCTTAATAAAAAACAGGCTATGGCTTCATCGCAAAAAGTATAATAACCTCTCAATTACATGGGCCTTGTGTCCTGTCAGTGCTAGCAAGCACGTTTACCCACTATGAACGCCATCACACATCTTGGGCTTCTTAACTTTGGGCTTTTCTCTTATCCCATTTGCTTCAGATTGTTGCCCATCAGGCGCGGAATGATGAGGTTGGCGTCCAAGGTCCAACGAGGACACGCGGGGTCCCCTCCCATGTACGGTTGGTAGAGCCCAATGACCTGCTCATCAGAGGAGAAATAGAAGTATACTCTACGTGTTGCTATAGGAATTATGGATGAATTAAAACAAAATTAGATCAAATTAATTATATGAAGGAAAAATAAACTATTATAAATTAATATTAGTGGATGGCATGACATGCTAACAATAACAATTAAATGCATGTGATAGTGGACTGCTAAGCTGAATTGCTTCACGTCGAGATAGAATGGCTAGTGATGTTTATGATTATAGATATAGGCCTTGTTTAGTTCCCAAAAAATTTTACATTTTTTTTAATTTTCCGTCATATCGAATCTTGTGGCACATGCATGGAGCATTAAATATAGATTAAAAAAATAACTTATTACGCAATTAATTGTAATTAGCGAGACAAATCTTTTGAGTCTAGTTAATCTATAATTGGATAATATTTGTCAAATACAAACGAAAGTGCTATAATGTTCATTTTACAACAATTTTTGTAACTAAACAAGACCATAGATATAGACATAGATATAGATATAGATACAGATATAGATATAGTGCCAATGCAATATAGAATAAAGTGATTCGAAGGATCTGTTCTGTTGGGAACAAAGCTCCCAGCATCGCGGACATGTTGAAAAAAATTAAGTTAGTCACTGCAGCAAAAAAAAAAGGAAAACCTTATGCTACATGAAAAAATAATGTAATATTGGATTGCATTGTCAAATCTTTACTAGACGAAAGTTGTAACCATAGCATCTTGCACTATATTTGGCCACGTCACCTCCGAAGCTCCACATCCTAAGCAGCAATTTCATGGGACCATCCAATTAAGCATATGCACGGGCTCCTGACCCCTTCGCGACTCCTCCTTGCACTCGTGTGGGATGAATCCAGCTCAAAGCCTCGAACCATCGTCACCTAGCGTTCCTCATCTCTCGTAGAGGCAGTGACCCTTCTCCTCTGGCGAGCATGCCATGCGGCAGTCTCTCAATGTTTCCAGTGTTTTGAGTCGCGCTAGCGATGCGAGGGGCGCAAATGGATCGTATTCCGTCGCCCGTTGGTCTCCTGGCCGTCCGATCTGACCAACTTCTGACAGCATCCGTTGGATGTTGGATCAGGTCGGGTCTTCACCCATTTCATCGCACTCTTCTCAGCGCGAGCGGCCTATCCGTTAGATCGGCGTCTTCTCGACGCGTCGCTCGTCTGCTCGCTTGGGCGTCAATAAACAGGGCAGGATCGTAGGCGACCAGCGAGAATGAATTTGAGATAGACTTATATATGAACTTTGAAAAGTGGTGAAATATCAAACTTCAAATCAAATAGACTAATTTATTAAGTATATCTTTTATTTCTCTAAAATGAAAGGATCCAAACGGTCTCTAAGTGAATTTAACAAGATAAGTCTTTCCAAGCGTGTGGTTAGGAGTAGAAAATTCTCAGAAAAGGAGACGAGTCCTACTCCTGCATTCAGTTGACACACCCAGCTGCACGGCCCACCCTACCTGCACTGCACCCTTCTTCAACATCAGGGGCAGCCGTCTTTTCGTCGTCCAATCCATTCAATCAACACTCCAAAACTCTTGGCAAATCAGTTGTAGCTAAGTAGTTCTCCATCCATACATAAAAGAAAAAAAGTTTAAGTGAAACTTTAGAAACAAAGTTGCTTTGGATTAAGTGGTACGTTTGCTGTCATAGGCAACTAGTAGTATATGCCGTTTGTTTCATGTTGCCTTCCTTTTGTCGAACTCTGTAAGAGTAAGACCTTGGAGGCTGATTTTTCAATATACTACTAGCATGCAGCAGTCAGGTATATCAGTATAACGTACGGAATGTTTGGTGTGTATATATATACCTATCCGGTCACAGTCACGGAGGGTCGATCGGTCCGGTACGAGTTTGTTGAGCGATCGTTGACCTGCACGGCAAGGCGGCCTAGGCATCGTATGCATGCATGCATTACAATAGCCCGTGCCTGGTCTCAAAGAGAAATTTCCATGGCGAGAGCACTGGAAAAAAGTTTCCAGATGCAGCAAGGTCCTGCCGTCTCGGTATCAGCCTCTCTGCCTCGCCGGTTTGGTTTGGTGTGGTGCAGCTCATCTATAAATTCTGTAAGCCTCGGCCGTCACCGTCAGGGTCAGGCCGTCCATGCCGTGTCGCCGATCGCATTCAGGGCAGGATGGAGGGCATGCGGTCTGCTCGCTTTCCATTAGAAATTCGTTTGCCCAACAAGCAACGACCTCTGCAGAGGGTCCAGAGCACGTAAACGCATCGTGCATGCAGTAGGTTCTTGTTGCTGCACTGCAACCGGCGGCCGGCCTCCAATACGATATCGGACCATGTCGAATCTCTCCAGAACTTGATAGCTGCGTCTGCGTTGCAGAAGAGACACAGTAGTAGCAGAGCGAACCAGGCGTCACGACTCACGAGACGACATGTACTAATACTCACTAATTAATGACCCACAAGTACCGGTATGACCCTCTGGATACTATGATGCACCTAACTGTAACCAACCTCTTCACACGATCACACACAGGTTAATACTGTATCTAACTCCATCCGTGTTTTCATGTACTAATACAGTAGCAACAAAAAAAAAAACACTATGTTAGTGATGTACTCCATGGCATCTATGAGTATCACATGAAGAACACCAAGACGGATGAGAAGATGGAAGTACATTGGCTTGTTTTTTTTTGGAACGAAGTACATTGGCTTGTTGTTCCCATAGTTTGAATTTTAACGAGGGTTTTTGCTTTGCTTGTCACAGAAAGATGTAAGCTGGATGCTTTTTTGCACCTACTAGAACGAGAGCTTCCAAACTCCGAAACACAATTCACCTAATAAAGGGCAAGGGAGCTATAGAGAACCACCAGAACAGAACAGAGTCCATGGTTATGGTTCTTGTGAGAACTGAAGACTGCTGAAGCAGCAAAACGGCAGTTACTTTTTATAATCTTTCGACTTTGGACACATATTAATAGAACAAAATTAAAGCTAGTGGATCCAAGCATCTGTATACTTGCAAAACCACTTATTTCTATCATCAAATCACCAGAAAAAAAGAAGAAGAATGCAAAAATAATTAAAACAAAGAACATGATGAACAATCACCACCTAATTGACTATGTCTTCCTTCACCTCCTCCTGCACGTACGCTTACTTCCTCCCCATGGGCCATTGCCAGAGCAAGCTTCGACGATTCAAATGTACAACGGGCGCGCCCGCGCGCGCGCACATACCGCGGCGCGATCACCTCCTCTTGTTCTTGCTTCCGAGCACGAGGCTGAAGTAGAAGAGGATCCGGAAGAGGAAACCCCAAGCCATGGTCACGAGCAGGCACTCCCACTTTCCGAGCTGCGTCACCGCCACCTCATGCAGGACGCCGCGGCCCGTGACGACGCACGTGTCGGCGCCGATCCCGACCCCGAGCGCCGAGCTGATGGACGCCAGCACCCGTGCCTTGACGGCGTCCGGCAGCGCCGCCAGCGGGGAGTTGTCGAAGATCTGCGCGCCCCGCACGAAGCACTCGCCGCTGCGGGCGAACTCGTTCTGCAGCACGCCCTCGAACGGGTACTTGATCAGCGACAGGTAGTGGAACCAGATCCAGTAGGCCGGGATCCTGTCCCTGTTGATGAAGAAGCCGCTGAAGAGCAGGAAGTAGGCGAGGATGGCCACCACCACGGTGTACCCGATCATCACGTGCGGTATCACGCCGGAGAGGAACGTGACGAAGCCGCTCCCCGCCCAGAACGACGCCAGGATGGCCAGCGTGTAGAAGGCGAACCCGGGCACGCCGCCCGCGAGGCCGACGGCGAAGAAGGTGGTGAATGCGAAGGCGAGGGAGAGCACCACGAGCGCCGGGAAGGAGACGATGGCGTTGGACAGCACGTAGGAGGCGCGCCGGTACGCGCCGTAGGCCGTCTCCCGCAGGAACACGTAGCGCTCGTTGAGGAACACCGGCAGCGCGTCGGCGCAGGTGTAGAACATGGTGGACATGGCGAACGCGAAGAAGCCCAGCCGCTCCTGCGCTCCCTTGGGGGACTGGTCCAGCCGGAAGAAGACGGTGGCGAGGATCGCGCCCGTGACCACCACGGCTGCGAGGCGTATGAGGAACAGCTCGGGCATCCGCCGCGTGTTGATCGCTGACCGCTTCGTCAGCACCTTCATCTCCACCCAGAACGGGTTGGCGTAGGTGTGCATGGACGCGGCCTCCCCGGCCACGTCCGACCCCGACACCAGCTTCCCGCGCGAAATGCTCGCGCTGATGGCCTCCTTGAGCGACATCTGATCAGCGGCCGCCGAGACAGGGCCAGGGCTCCGCGCGTGCATCTGCTGCCACGCGCGGTGGAAGTCGACGAGCGGCTTGGTCCCCGTGGGCGACGACTCGAACTCGCGGATCAGGTCGAGCGCGAACTCGGCGCGGTTCTCGTCGTCGGGCACCGGGAAGCCGAACTCGGCGAAGTAGGACGGGAGCGCGGAAGGCGGACCGCTGAAGACGGTCCGGCCACCGGAGAGGAGGATGAGGCGGTCGAGGAGGCCGAGGATGCGCTGGCTCGGCTGGTGGATGGACGTGATGACAATGCTGCCGCTCTCCGCGATGCGGCGAAGCACCTTGACGACCATGAACGCGGAGGTGGAGTCGAGCCCCGACGTGGGCTCGTCGAGGAACAGGAGGATCGGGTCGTGGATGATGTCGGTGCCGATGGACACCCTGCGGCGCTCCCCTCCGGACACCCCGCGGTGGCCCTCGTCGCCGATGATGGTGTTGGCCGCGGCGCGGAGGCCGAGATGGTCGATGAGCGCCTGCACGCGCGCGCGCTTCTTGGCCGGGGACAGCGCCCGCGGGAGGCGGAACTCGGCGGCGAAGGAGAGCGTCTCGGTGACGGTGAGCATGGGGAACAGCAGGTCGTCCTGCATGACGTACGCGGAGATGGACTTGATGACGGTGCCCGTGAGCGGCTCCCCGTTGAGCGTGACGGCGCCCTTGAGCGCGTCGCGGGAGATGCGGTTGGCGAGCGCGTCGATGAGCGTGGACTTGCCGGAGCCGCTGGCGCCCATGACGGCCAGGATCTCGCCCTCCCTCGCCTCCCCGGAGACGCCGTCCAGCAGCGCCCTGGTGGCGGCGGCGGTGACGCGGTCGGAGCGGCGCTGCAGCTGGGGCAGGCCGCCGGGCCCGCGCCCGCGCTGCTTGGCGCGGACGCTGTAGGTCAGGCTGCTGAACACCAGGCGGAAGTGCACGGTCCGCCCGATGGCCATCGCTCCCGCACCGTTGACGGCGCCTCCTGCCACCGCGTCACGTCCAGGCGTGGTGGGAAGCGGCAGCGAGAACACGGACGCGGAGCCGTCGTCGTCCGCGGCGGCTGTCGGGTCGACGGTGGCGGCACCGACGAGGCGGAGCATCTCGGCGAGGGACGGGTTCCGGCCCCTCTCCCGCACGGGCGGGGGCGAGGTTAGGAACGGGAGGCGATCCTGCACGGCGGGCGCCATTGCATGCAAGCACACGCAGCCTTGGCCTTGGTGTACGTACGTGCTGTGCTGCTGCACTGTCTCGTCCCACTGGCGCAAAAGCGAGGGAGCCGAGCTTAAGTAAGGGGGGCGGGTGCGGGTCCAGTCGTACGTCTGGTCCGGCCGCGGCAAGTGTGACTTTCAGGAGAGGACGAGAAGGCCGATGGGGGCGAGTGTGTTTGTGTGGGGTGGGTCTGCGGGATGGTTACGACTTGGCGAGGCGTGGAGCTCAAGTTTAAAGGCTGGTGGTAGCTAGCTTGGCGGCTTGGGGGCGTTGTCACGGGAGAATGGCGCACGGCGGTCGTGGAAACGGACGAGAGGGGAGCCGAGGCGGGCGGGGGGGTGCTGGGCTGATGGTGTAGGAGACGGGATGGTGGCCAACGCGCGGGGTGGTGGCGCTGCCGTCGGGGGAGTGCATGGTCAGCGACTCAGCGGGGACCGGGGAGAGTTCGGGGGGGAGAAAGCCGGGAAGGGGAGGGTGGGTTAGCTGGCTTCCACGTCGAATCGGTGCGATTTAGGTTGGGTGGGTGACGAGAGACGGAGGATTTAGGAAGGAAACGGCAACTTGCGCGCATTTGGGCGTATATGTATATTCTTTGGGATCTTCTGTGGGGTGCAAAGTATTTCGACACGTTGCTGTTTTTATAAGCATGCATGCACGCAGAAAATTAAAATGGCTGGTTCGGTGGCTTGTTTATAGTAAACATGTAACCTTGGCAGAGTTGCGCCGTACAATTAGTTCGTCTAGATCTTCTTGGCTTGGTTAACGTAACATATATATTTGCATAGGCTATGATCATTGTCAATGTTCTAGAGCGTGTTGATGTGAAAAAGCGATAATGGAAGCAAATGGAACGTTAGGTTCGACATCTGTTGACCGCATTTCGATGTTTGAATGTCAGAAGTACGGTGCGAGTTGGTAAGCAAATAACCCGGGAGAGGGTGCTAGACTGCCATGGAATCATTGATTATTTATTTTTGAAGTAGGAGTACTCCTTATCACAGCAGGTCAAGGTCAGCAGGTGAAGTATTATATATATATGGGGGCGGCACGTGTGGCTTGATGGTACGTAAAGCAATTTGGTTACGATGTTAGAACATTTCACTATATCAAATATACACCCATCTTCTCAGTTGTTACCCTGTACATGTCGTGTAAGCAGCCAAGAATTTGCTCTGACAAAGGTTCTAAAACTAATGCTCTCCACAACACCGCGCCCATAATGAACTTTCCAGGGTTGGTATGTACATCCTGTATGTGGCCGTACAAATGCATAGGCTTCGTTGCCAGTACATATCACTCACAACTCACAAGTCGCAACACCCCCCACAGACCACATCGATACGCGCAGCAAGCTTATACAGGTAGTCAGCCCGGCCGGAAGCGGTAATATAATAATAAAGCCTATAAAAGCGCATCCCCTTTTCCGGATAGGAAACTGGAAACCCGAAAGCAATGGATAACCGCGGTACAATGCCAAAAGTTTCCCGCATGGTCGCATCACCTGACGCAAGAGCCACGAACGGAGCGCCGAAACCTCAGACATCCATAAATTCTCACGACGCCGGCCGGCAAACTTCGGCTCGCAATGGCGATCGCATGCGCTTGCACAAAGCCATTAACCCCGAACTCCCCCCTGGCCTCAAGACCACACTGCACACATGACAAAATTGACAGGTCCGTGGCTCCGTGCCACACTGGCAGATTACTACTCGTTCTGTCGACGAAAAAAAAGGGGGGTTTACTCTCATTGGCCCCATTCCTCCGCTCGGTTGCCTCGGGCGCAGGGTGGCGGTGCCTTTGCGCGCCGCATCTGCCTCGCCGCAGCCGCTGGAACGAACCTGGCATCACGCGACGCCATCACTGTGCCACGCGCGGCACGGAACCAAGACCTCCCCTCCGCCAACCTTGCCGTCCGTCTCGTCTCGGCAGCGGAGTGGCAGCCGCCCGCAGGGCACTGCTAGCTTCCTGGAGCTGGTAACCCCGCCGCCCTGTGGAGTGGACTGAAGTTAACTACCGATGACAGGACTGGACACCGCGAGCAGAACGGCCCGCCCAGCGCGCGCCCGTCAGGCTCTTGGCCGTGCATGGGTGGATACGATACGCCGCGCGTGGCCATCAGTCTGTGGTATGGCGCATGAGGGGCGCGCGGTGGACACGCCGCGCAAGCGCAATGCAGCTTGCCTAACCCTGCCTGCCTGCCCTACTGTTTAACTCGAGCGGTGGGATCTCGAAACGAATCACATCGCGGACAATCCGTAAAAAAACCGGTCTAGCCGCTTTCCAGAATCCGTCTAGCTGTTTTTGAGCAGATTGGCTTGAAAAACCAACGAACACCTCTCGGAGCGATCTATCGGGGAGACGCAACCAAGATGTTCTATGGTCGATAAGATCACCTAGAACAAATCTCATCGAGAAAAACATAGAACAATAAAATATGGGGTTGAAAGAGATTACAGTATAAGTAGGTGTATTTGTTTTTTAGAACGTTCGTGTTTTATAGCGTACGTAGGATGGTTTTATCTCATTAGAAAACATTTACAACTCTTAACACCTATATGAATCCTAAACCAACTTAGATCCTATTTGAATCTCGTAGTCTAAGTTTAGCTACTAAACTTAATTTAGACCTTGGTATAAAATGATGTTTAAAGTTTAGCTACCTTATAAAAATATTATTAGTTCATTAGACCACACAAGTGAGCTAAAGTGATCTTAAGTTTAGCCCTCAACTTTAATCAACTAAGCTTTAGATTGTGAAATCCAAACAAGCCCTTAGCCGACTTATAGCAAACTAGCTAATCAGGTTTTGCCAAAGTCAACATAGTAACAACATGAAAACCGGTTTACCTTACCCAGTTTCACCGGTCTTTACCCAATTTTGCTGCCAACACCTAACTTAAGGATCGTTTGGCTCTTGTCCAAATGCACATTCCATGATACAAGGCTCTTCATTTGTCTAAAAAGTCATGCTTAAAAGTACTGTTCGCTGATTTATTGTGAGAGAAAAATATCATTGAATGACTGATAGATTCAATAGATAAGCTTAAATAAACAAGCTCACTATTTATAAGAGTTGTTTTTCTCTCTTCTCCCAATAAATCAGGAGGTAGGAGGAGGCTTTTTTTTTTGCTCCTTCAGCTCCGACTCCTCAACCACTTTTACACGGAGCAGGAGTCGAGAGGAGCCTAGCTAAATAGGTCAGAGCAACCCCAATAATTTGGCAAAAGCACTTGCTATCCTTAGATTTGTGGCAAAACTTGAAAAACCATGGTCGTTTGGCAATTCACTTAGCAAAATTTACGCATTTTGCATCTATCGGGTGAACACACGCATATTTGCGCGAGTTCACTTGGCATCGGCGATTCTGCCCTCCACGCGTCCTCTCGCGTGCGCTCTAGGAAACTTCACCCTCCACTTCCCGTGCGCCGCTAGGACATGCGAAAACCCCCACGCAAGCGCAACCCTGACTCCTTTGCCACGATAAATTCCTGCACGACGTACACTCATTCCAATCTGATCCGTCGGGGCGGCCTCCATCCATCCCACATCGCGACGGCCTCCATCCAGTTCATCACGGCGATGTTTTGGCAGAGCGTCTGGAGCTAGGCATCGACGAAGGCGTGGAGTGGGCCACGGGAGGCGGCATTGTCGGAGAAGTTGAGGCGCGTCACGTCGCCGCGGAGGCGGTAGGTGGCCTGGTCGTAGGCGAGCGCCGCCTCCTCGGTGGTGTCGAAGGCGAGCCAGAGGCGGGTGCGATTCCGCGGGAGGCAGATCTCGATGACCCACTTTGCCCCAGTGCCGCTGCCGCACGCTACGGTACACTTTCTGCCCCATCAGCTCGATTGCCCTCATCAGCTCGAGTGCTCTCATCCCGTATAAAAGGCATGCTGCGGTACAACAAAGGAGGCATCTCGGATAAAAGGCTCGAGTGCTCTCATCAGCTCCCCCTGATAGATCTATAGCGGCAGCCATCTAGACTGTTTTTTTTCTAGCAAATAGCAAACCAAGAACAAAATGAAGAAACTGGCAGAACCCAACAGCCACACTGTACGAAGTGCATGGCGGAGATGGCCAAAAGTCGCGTGGTGTACAGTCGAAGAGACACCGCACGCCCAGTCGAAGATATTGTGCGGGGGCCAGCGAGGAGAGTCCACGCAAAAATTAGTTGATCAGTTAGAGTGGGTCTAATTTTGCCAAACCTAAATGCCAAACTATTGGATATACTATTTTTTTTTTATTTGCTATGTGTTTTAGTCACTTATCAAATGTCCAGATTTGCCAAGTTATTTTTGTCAAACTATTGAAGTTGCTTTTAGCTTGGTTCATAGGCTAAACAGATCCATCACCCACCCTAGTACATCATTTACAGGTGCCCAGCGCATAACCGTATGCACGAGTTCGGACGGGGTTCGCGGCCTATAGCTGCACTTGGTACCTGCTACCCGTATCATCCGGATTTGCCACAGGAGCACACCGTTGCGTTTGAGTGCGGAAGTACAAGAGGGATGGGGCCATCTATTGGGCGATAAGATACCTTCTCAGGAAGTGCCTCAAGGCTCAAGTTGGCCGACGTGCTTACTCAGCGTGCGGGCGTCAGGAGTTGTAGCGGCGCGCGCTCGGCTCGTTAGCGACGTGACTTGCCCAATCACTAAGGCCTTGTTTAACTCATGAAAAATTTTAGATTTCATTACTGTAGTATTTTTATTTTTATTTTTATTTGACAATCATTGTCCAATCATAAACGAACTAGGCTTAAAAGATTTGTCTTGCAAATTACAGTGTAATTAGTTATTTTTTGTCTACATTTAATGTTTCATACATATGCCGCAAGATCCGATATGACAGAGAATCTTGAAGTTTTTTGAACTAAACAAGGCCTAAGTCAGCCCAGAAAAAAAAGGGAAGATGATGAGGTGCATTCTCAGTAGTAATAGTAATCTGTTAACGCCCGCAGCGGCAATTACTCTGGATTAACTATTTGGGATTTCAGATATGGGTTTGGGGACGGAGGTATCAAGACACCGATCAAACAGGGCCAAACTGTTTGTTTCAGAAGGTAGATCTGAAAAGAAAGTGCCGAAATCTCGGTTTCTATGGTTAGCACTCAATTGTAGCTAAATGCTAGTTCGTTCTTAGACTCAATGGGTAGTATAGGTTGAACCAAATTTTTTTCTTTTTGTTATCACAGGCACTGTTTGCCTAAACGGCCATAGACCGTTTAAACCCTGTGTAAATGCTACACAGTGGTGCACCGTTTCCGTTTAATCATCTGTTTAGTCCATTTAATTGATCATTTAGCCTGTTTAATGAACTATTTAACCCGAATAATGGTTAAATGACAGGTGCCCATCTGTTTACCGTTTAGCGTTTAAAAAAACATTGATCATAGGACACTAATACTATCGATCCCTCTAAGAAAAAAGATGGGATAGTATAATCACGCTACATTAAAGTTATTAGCAATGCATTAATTAAATTAAACAAGTTTGCAAGGGAACCATGATTTTATTTATATATATTTTTATACTTCTAAAATATGATATTTCCTGATGTACTTCCAACCATGGACGTGCTTACAAGATATGACCAACCGTGCTTATTAAAAAAAAATATGAAGACCAACAACTTGTGAAAAAAAGTGGGTCCATCCATATTACGCATTGGGCGGCCCTATCGACTGTTGTAGACTTCAATGTCGGCACATATGGCCCATTGGCCTTGCTTTCGATAATCAAGTAAAACTGGACGATAACAAACACTCACTCTCTAGTCTAAGCCCTGGACATGGAATGATCTACAAGAGGCCACAAACTTCTTTCACTTATTCACTTCTGCTCGTATAACCGTATTAGTAAAGCTTGCAAATTTTAACTACAAGCTTGTCCAAAACAACAAACATATATAAATAAACAAGGACCGTTTATAATAAAGTTGTAGACTAAATTCAAATCCATGGATAGAAATGGCCCATTATTTAGTTGTACTGCAACGACGCCAATTGTAGCCAGGAGGGTCATTACTTATGTTTCCAGCGATGAATAGCTGAACTCCAAACGGTTGCAAAACGCAGATGATGTGAGTCCGACTAGTTACAGCTAAAGTGAACAAAAAAGAAGAGGGCAAGAATGCTAGCCTTTTCAAGTTCCTATGAACTATGTTCTGTAATCTGTGAAGGATCGGAGACATTTGTCAGGATGCGTACAGATTAGTATAATACACTGAATCGGTTTGAACACATTTCTCAAAACATATACATTTGAGATCTGGCTGGCAAAGTATCTGATAGACTGACACAATTCCACCCAACATAACTCTGAGCAGGTCATTCACAACAGTTTAACGCATCCCTCAGGATTTACCTTATCAGATACTAGAATACAAATGGATGGAGACCAACACGAACAGCCAGTGATACAGCAGCAGTATCAGAGCACAACGTGTGACTACAGAAAGTTACCCCTACTTGCATGTATTCTGTCCTGGATACCTATTTGTTTGATGTAACAGTGGGCTTCTTTCATCTATCTTTCGAGTTTCTACTTTGCATAAAGAGAACTTACCTCTACTGGTATTGGCAAACATGCAATTGTACAGCACCTCCAAAGACCAGTGCAAAAAGAGGGGGGCAGGGGGGCACTCACCAGAACATATATTTTATGATGCTCGTGTCAAAAAGTCATCCACAGCCAGAGATGCATCACCATGAGAAACAGCATTCTCAGGTTCCGGCAAGTACAAAGAAGTAGAAGAAACCTGTCAAAAGAAGTACAATAACAGTGTGCTGCTCAAAAGAATCACAATATATCAGGACATAACATAATAACAAAACACAGTGCAATGCATGATCCTGGACTGCCTTGTTCAAGGTTTACCTTTGTGTCTATTTGTAATTCTCCATTGTTATCTACGGAAAGAATAGCACCATGTGCTTTTAACCATTCCTCGCATTCTTCCAGAGCCTCACAAACTTTATCAACTCCCACAAATCCCAAAACCCGTGCAGCGTATCTAACTGGTACAGTTGGGCGATATGACTTGGACATGCATTTTATAGCCGCAAAGCGCATTTGCTCCACATAGAGATCTGTAATCCAACAGCACAACGGAAAACATCTCAATGTATGTGCTACTGAAACAGTCAGTCCAATAGGGCAATAGATATGTATGTGTTTAGCTATACAACTGAGAGAAAGATCATCTTTACCCATAAGACATGAGTTCAAGTTGGGTGCCATCTTGTACAATTTGAAAAACAGGACATAGTTGGCAGACAAAAAGGCATAACGAACTTGAAGGGCATGCTTCACAGCTGTGTCTTTCTTGGCTTCCTTTGGCAAGCTGAAACAAATACATGCATCAAGGGCTCAGGTAACAATAAGATTAACAGAATCAAATATCCGCCTATTATGTGGTGGTGGAGCCAAGATTTCTGGAAAGGATACAGAGCTGCAAGGCTCTGCCACTGCTATTGCAACCTTCATGATTTTACTATGCACCAGATATACCTTGCCATAGATGAAAGCAAATCTCTTTTGTTATTAGAGTGCACCAGATATAACAAGTTGTAAGCAGAGAATTCGAGGTTGCAACCCTTGACTCCTTCTCCATATAACCTCTTCAACTGAGATTGGCACTGCAAAAGTTGCAAAGAAAACAATTGAAAACTAGGCTGTTATATTCAGAGTTAAAAGAAACCAACGCACAACTACAAACAACCAGAAATTCAGAAACCAAACACAACTACAACTACAAAAAACCAACATGGATAGTGGTAACTATCATTTATTTTTTTATCTACCTTAATGAAATGACACGCAGCTCCCCTGCGTAGTTCGAGGGAAAAAAAGATGGATAAGCTAATACTAAATGCAATTACATGGTGTTTGTGAAAAGACTGCCCAACACCTAATGTTTTGTACAATGTGGAAAAACTCGTAAGATCCAGCTGCCCTTGAATTTAAAACCAACACTAATCACGTATATCACTGTGCAATTGCTTGGAGTAGCAGGTACTCCATCTGTTTCTTTCTATAGGGCATGCAATTTCACCATTTATTGCAAAATATAAGGTGTGCATGTGAATCTATTTGCCCTTATTGCATATTATCACTAGCATTTATAAGTAGCATCTTTTCCCTTGGCACAATGCAACTAGGATAGCAGAATAGCACGTGGTACATGAATATTATTGTACTTATTTACGCAATAAAATAAATCAGAACAAGACAGGCAAACCTGATTATATTCAGCTAAATCTCCAGATTCGATAGCTAAACGTGCATGGGTTTCATAAACCTGAAACAAGAGGTCAAAATGTTACAAGGGAAACAATCATGCAAGGAAATAGTGCCCTCAAAAAAATAAGAAACAGAACACATGATTCAACATTAACTTAATAATTTTCTTGTGGGTTAAATATTAAAAAAAGAATAGATAAAATGAACCATGTGATGAATCTCTTCCTCAAGAAAAATAGTAAAGGAGACACATAGTTTATATAATATTTATACAATTATTAAACACCACAATGCAGTATACTACAAGGGGCTATGGAGACTACCTTGACAGACAGCTCGTTCTGAATTCTCTGAACAGTAAAGTCTTGCCGAATAGACTTCAGTTGATCACATTTGTAAAGATAGTTCTTTTCTGATGTTTCAACCATACAAAGAGCCTTCTCTAGGACATCTTCTGGTCGTACCTGCACAAGGAGACAACGAGTAAAAAAATAACCTAAGAAACAGGGTGGGAAGCAGTTATTTCTAGTAACATGTTTCCCTGCCTACAATTGACATGACAATTAGCAAGGCGTCCTCACTGTGGTAGGGTCAGGCGCACTTGTAAGGCGTAGGTATTGTTTCTCAATTTGCTGGCATGTTCCCTTGATTGTCAGTGCATCCCAATCAAAATCCTCCACTGCCAAACCAGCACTATCTCCATTACTTCTATTGAGAAGCAGTGACATAGCTCTACTTGTATATATGTTGTCTGTGGCAACCTTATCTGGTATAGAACTTCTAGATTTTGATGGTGTGCCTTGACTCTGTTCAAATCGCTTAGATCTATGCTCCCGCCGTTTCTTTTCCTCAGGTGAATTTGCTTGTGCAATTGAACTAGTGTAATATTTCATTAGATCCTGCTCCTTGTCAGCATCACTTAAGGCATTTCCATTTTCAGTAAGACTTGCATCACCACCAGTTCGCTGCATTTTAGTAGGCCTATGACTGAATTGGCTTAAAGGAGCTTGGCATTGGACATGCTTCCTCAGATCCCAATTGTTACTCTGCAATTTATTCCCCAGAAATAAATTCAAGCATAAAAACAAGCTTGGGGTGATGACTATATTCAAAGTTGCAGTATACAAAATGGAAGGGATTAAAGTAATGTGAAGCTGGCACAAAGGTTTACCGTTCTTTTAGTGGGTTCGAAACTACTGCAGACATTAATTTTTGCCAACTCATTAGAAATTTCCACATTGTTAGCAACATTTTCCTCTGCAACAGGCTCCCACCTACTTTTTGCAACAGGCTCCCACCTACTTTTTGTTCGCCTACTAGGACTCCTCGATGATGAGAAAGGACTTGAATCCTTCCCATTGCTGCAAAGAACCAAAAATAAAATAAATATCCCCTCTGGTTTCAAATGTAGGTTGTTTTAGATTTGTCTAAGTTAAACATCTTTAGCTTTGGCCACCAATAGCTAAAAGTTTAAATAGATTTGCAACATAAAGTTGATGCTGCTAAATTCATATTAAAAGTAACCTCATTTCATAATATATAATTATCGCAATTTGAAATATGACATCCTATAGAAATTGCCTGCAAAGTTTAACCTCGTAGACCATGTCAATGTCCAAAACAACTTACATTTGAAATTAGAGGGAGTATTAGCTAATCGAAATAGGCTTGGCTTCAGAGAGTTTTGAATTCAGCCTAATGACATGCATACTGAAAAAAGCAAAGGCACTTAACCTTTACGTAAATATAAACAAATATCAATGAGATTGCTTAAGCACAAGCATTTTAGACAGCTTCAACATACAGACAATACATATTATAAACTGCATTAAACATTCCCAAAGAATATTACTAGTGGAGGGCATAACACAATCATATCACTGCGGGTTACTGGCTTACTGCAGTCCTATGCATCCATGAAAAGACCAGCACACCTACTCACCTAGTCATATTCATGCTTGTAGCCTTTTCTGGCAAAGTAAATAGTGGTTCAATGTCCCAGTTCTTCGTATGAAGGGTCCCATCAGCAGTTGCCTTCGCAATTATCTGAAGTATCAGAGGCAAAAAAAAAAAGAGAGTTGCAAGTTAACAGATCCCAAAAAAGATTAGAATTTAAGGATGGAAGAAATAATTTTAAACTAACTTCAGAGTTGAAATGTGAAGACACTTATTTTCCTCTAATGTGGTAAATTCCATAGTTGCACAAGACAACATTGTTAATCACATGCTCATAGCTATAGCTAACCAAAAAATGACCTTGCAGAGACCTTATTACCTGAATAACTTCCTTTTTTCTTAAAAAACAAAAAAAAAGATCTTGTTTTTCTCATGGAACTGGTGGAACATTAATAATAAATTGGAATATCCAGTTCAATTCGATATTCTTTAGCAAGTTTATTTTCGAGTTAAAACATTTCTGTGGTTAGAGGAACCCGGCGGCACTCTTTAGGTCCTGGGTTTGACTCCCCGTGGGAGCGAATTTTCAGGCTAAGGTTAAAAAATTCCCCTCGTCTGTCCCATGCCAAAGCACAGGTCTAAGGCCCGGTCCTGGTCGTGGCCGTTCTCACATGGGCTACGGTGCCGCTGTGTATGGGTGGGGCAGGGGTTCGGGGTTTTTCTCGACCTGCGTGAGAAGGTCTTCTTCTTAATGCAATGCCCAGGGGCTGTCTCACCCCCTGCTGGTCGAGTTTTTTTATACAAATAGCTAGCGCAAGCAAAATGGATAAAAGAAGTAACAATATATGATATACCTAAATGGCAAGCAAACTAGAGCGAATAAAATGAAATTACTTAACCTCCTTCAAGATACATCGGCTGGCAGTCCTCTGGGCATCATCCTTGCAACGGGCAAGATTCCGCTCAACATAAGTACGAAGTGAAACAGGGAAAGATCCCTGAGTAGAATGAAGTATGTCAATACGTTAATAAATATGAAGGTGTCAAAAATGTTGTGCATGTTGCCATATTACAGAATTTATTCATTGAAGGTCTTAAATCTTTAACTTTCATAAGTTTTAGTATGAAAAACTCCGTGGGAGCAAGGAGTGTATAATATTCTAATATAAGAACAAGAGATTGCTTTTCGCGCATATAACTTTTTACAATGTTTCGCTGAGCTTAACAAGTGAGGATTCACCTTGGACTTGGATGCATCATCATGTAGCATCATCCATGATCAACAAAAAGAATGAAGCAGAGCTTACCGTAAACCTTAGCTGTATGATTGTATCAGCAAAACAGAATGAAATAAAAGGAACCTACCGTCACCTGCATTACTGCTTCAGAACCATTTTGTGAGACCGTCACATCATTCTTGGGCATGGGAACACAAACATAAGCAGGTTTCAGTGATGAATCAGCTTCCGACTTTGACTTATCCACTTGAGGCGTTCCTATTGGAAAATCTGGGGCTATTCGAGGATTTGTTGAGATCTGTATTTTGTTTAACATGTGGACATTCGATGATAGAGAATCTTGCGGTGTCTCAGGGTTTTCACAAACATGGTTGACTGAAGAAACATTTGAGCTTGAACCATGTAAAGGCAAAACCTTTTGTTGATCAACTTGGTTACTTAGTGGTAGCTGATTATGATTTGCAGAACTATGCTGGTATGCTAAGCTGACACACTGGTTCTGAAATGTTGGGATACCTGCTGCGTTATTAACATAATGGGTGTGAAACATCAGGGCGACTGGGACCTGAGAGGCATACTGGTTTTGATATCCTTGAATGCCTTGTTCCTGGGAAATTGGATAGTTAGAATTTTGCAAAACCATACTAAAACCTAGAAAAACATGGTACAACATGTAAATAACAAACACAGTTATGCCCCCATCCCTCACCCACCCAAAAAAGGAAGAAGTGATTATCATACTCATAGGCCCTTTTATGTTCCGTTTTCAATTGGCCTTTATCCTGTTTAAATGGACGTTTAGCCCGAATAATGGATAAACGGACTGTTTAGCATTTATCAAAACAACCAACACATGATGAATCAGAAGAACCATCCAAACAGAACTTCTAAGTTTGCTTTGCAGAACTACAACTTCTAGAAGCTACATACATGCTAGAAATGCAAGCCAAAAGAAGATATGCAAGCTTGTAGAAAAGGACAACCAACCAACAAAATTTAAGTACCAGAAGAGGAAACAACTGATTTGAGACAGACAATATGCTGCAAATAGAATGCCATAGATGTTTGCCTTGGTGTAGCAAAATCCAAGTTAGTGAGGTTGCAGCATATGCAGTCAACCAAAGCGAAGCATACAGAACAATCCCCCAAGGACAAGCTGCATGGAGGTTCAGGAGCCTTTGCATGCAAAAGGCAACAAGCAAACTATTCTTGACTTATAATCGTTTTGACAAATAGATTAGCACAGAAAATGATAGAAATATTTGTAGGACATGTATTCCAAAATACAAAAATCCATTGAAAGAAGATGAACCAAGAGGCTATCTGGAACACAAGAGTTTGACAGGTATAGTTCAATTCCAGCACGAATCTGGTTACATTATAGCGACCAAGACAGGCCTAACAAGGTATATGCAACAGAACAAGAAACTCGAGGGTTGCACATAATCAAGGTGACAGCTGTCTAAAAGGACAACTGACCACTTGTTCATTTTGCTCTAAATATTAAAAGGAAAGGAAAGGAAGCAGGACACTAACAAATTTACCTGTGAGGGAGGTGTAGTAGTGTTACCAGCATCACTTTTCCATGATGTAGTGCCTGGTGGAGGTGGCTGGTTGCTGCTGTGTACATAATTGGAACCAATGGTAACAGTTTTTGTATCAGGAGCAATGCTACCACTGCTAGTAAGTGCAAGGCCACCTGAAGTCTGTGCAGACTGATCATAATAATAACCCCATTGGCTGTACTGCTGTTGATAGTGGACAGAGCTCGTGGGTAGTGAACAACTCTGGGCTGCATTACTATCTGGGGTGCAACTCTGATACGATTGTGCATGATTATTTACACAACTTCCATTACCCCAGGCATTGTTTTGATGATAATAGTAATTGCTTGTTGCATATCCGGGCAGAGTCTGATGAGCGCCAGCAGTACAATATGTGTTACTTGTAGGACCAACATAAGATCCTGAACTCGGAAACAAAGTAAGAGGCTGGTAAGCAGCACCTGGACCTTGATCAACTCCTCGTTGAACAGAAGAATCATTTGCCGCTTGTGGATAGCTATAGTAATGGTTTGGATGCTGTATAGCATTGTAGTCCTGTTGAACCGATGCAAGATAAGGCACATAGGAGTTAGCCGACTGAACCACATGAGATTCACTATTTGTCACACTTTGAGTAGCTCCTGAAACTGATACATCCCTCTGGGGATCATAGTAAACTGAATTTTGATTTATATTATCCATCAAATAGTACAAGAAAATCCAGTCAAAGAAAAGCCAAAAATGATGGCCAGGAGGTAAAGATGGGTACGGAGATAGAATGGTTTGCTCCAAGCTCCTTGCTCTGTTAATTAGGAAAAACAACCAGAGAAATCATTGTCAGATCAACATCAATACAAAACAGCATATCTGGCAGAATAAAACGACTATGGAAAGAAATTTTGAACCCCAGGTTCATGGTGGGAGCATGGTAGTCACCACAAAGGCACTGCTTGCTTACTACTGGACCATAAAGCCATGATAAGTAATACTAATCATAATCAATCAGTATGGCCAGCTTCAAAGACAAGGACAAGGAAGCAAGTGCCAACAAAGATTTGTATGCAGCAACGAAGAATTATTTCCTTGCTATTATAACAGGTGATCACCCCTAAAGAAATTGTTAACAGAGCTAACTAATGACAGGATATGATACTGGCTGACCCTGACTTGTCGTTTGCGCATGCACCAAGAATAGAGGATTGATTTTGATACTGCAGCCAGTGAAACCCTTCCGCCGTTATCATTATTATCTACTTCCTCTGTCCCAAATTATAAGACGTTTTGGCATTTCTAAATCCATAGCATTTCCTGTGTATCTAGACATAACATATATCTAGGTGAATAGCAAACACTATGAATTTAGAAAAGTCAAAACGTCTTATAATTTAGAATGGAGGGAGTATTTAAAGTACACCCATGTAAGTCATGGTAGAATCAACTCGCTTGTGATGCGCGTTGTTAGGTGACAGGCAGTGATTTTCAGTGAAACAATACTATAGCCAAAGTACACAACTACTAATAATGTACTCCCTCCATTCCAAACTGTAAGTCGTTTTAGCTTTCTCCTAAGTTAAACATCTATAACTTTGACCAAGTTTATAGAACATCAAACCAAATTCATTAGATACACCATGAAATATATTTTAGTGCATTTATTTGATATTGTAGATGTTAACTTTTTTTAATAAATTTGCTCAAAGTTAGACAAGTTTGATTTACAACAAACCAAAACAGTATGTAAATGATGGAGTGGAAGTGAAATAGAAGGAGGACAAAAACATCATTCAAGATAGATAAATGCTGCATTAAGTAAAATTTGAGTTATATTCAAGCAATGAAGCATCAAAAATTCTACAGGCAATTCTACAGCCCCTTTGTTTAGCCATACTCTATAACCTTGTTTTTCGTATCTAAGAACAAATCATTTTTAGCAAACTGTAAAAACGGCGAGTGAAGAAGATAATGTCATACATCTAGCAACAGGCTGTAGCCAAGTACATGAGCGTGGCTGAAGAGCCACGGCCTAGCATACAGGATGTTTGACTGGAGGTGGCTAGCAGGGATTTGGCGGGAGCATCTGGCGGGAGGCGGCTCGGTGGCGGAGATTAGGTTTAGAGACGTAATGGGGACTAGGGGAGGCAAACAGAAATGTCGGAGGAAACGAAGGAGACACGGTCGCGGGCTACTGCCTGCCGAGTGCCGACTGCCATGACGGCATAACCTGGGACTCAGTCAGCGAACGACACTTGGGCATGGGCTGGCCTATTGGGCTGAGACACGCAATGGGCCACCAGTTGGCAGTTGCCGATTTCCCGATGAAGAAGCAAAACCTGCTTTAGGGTTCTACCGCCATCCAAACGAGAAGCAGCAAGTGCAGCAATCAACTGAACCCATGGCCATCTGCATTTGAAACGCGAACCAAGCCAGCGTAGAAAGCATCACGACACACAAATTCAGCAAGCGCAGCACAACAATCGAGCAAAGCAGCAGTGAATGACCAAAATGCTGTAATGAGTCAGGGGCAGCGGAAGCATACCTCGACCGGCTCGGCGTCGGATCCTCCCTGTATCGCCGCCGTCCTGGAGCTCCAGAGATCGAGTTGGAACCCTAGCAAATCTCTCTGAAGAGGAGGCGCCCAATCGGCAAAAATACGATCAATCGAGTCAGATCAGACGGGGGCGCCCGCCGGAAAGGCACAAGCATAGAGCACAGCGGTTGGCAAATGGGGCGGAGGCGGGATGCAGTAGCGAGGGCGGGGCGGCGGTTCCTATTTCTGTTGGGGGACTCGGCGTGATCTCGGGGTGGGAGGAAGGAGACCGCCTCGGCTCAGATTATGCAGTGGGCTTGCGAAGGTGAAGGAAGGAGGTGGAGTAGTCGACGGGCCTAGCGTTTTTTTTCCCTAGTACTAGTACTGGTTGCGGAAGGCGGCCCAACTTTGGCAGGTGTATTTTGCGCCACCAGTTTTTTTTTCTATAGTATAAATATACTACTCTCTGTACTATAGCAAACTCAAATGCCCAGATCACAAGGAATTGTTTCACAGATTGAAAGTTTGTTCACCCACAGATGCAAGCGCAATTAAGATGCCACCGCCCCAATCTGTAAAGGCTGCATAAAGCAGACAAATTTGCAGAGACCTCGGCAAATTAGGTTTCTTAATTCAGTCAAGAACAAGGGGAAAAAAGGAAAAATGTTGGGAGCAACACGAACTGCCAAGATCCAGAAAACTAGTAGTACAAAAATTAAAGACGACTTAACCTGTTGCCCGAGGAGATATCAAGTGAATCCACATTTCATATATCGGAAGTTCAGAACACGGGGAAATGCGGTACAGTGGCTCTAGAGTGATCGAACCCAACAACCTGTAACAATAAGCACTACCGATAAGACTACGAAACTAAGCACATGGGCCAGAATACTCTCGCCTCCCTCGATTTCTTGACCGCGACCCCAAGACTTTTGCCACGGCCACCAGCGGCGGGGGCACCTCTCAGCCGCCGAATCCGTAGAGGGTGCGGCCCTGGCGCTTGAGCGCGTATACGACGTCCATGGCGGTGACGGTCTTCCGGCGGGCGTGCTCCGTGTAGGTGACGGCGTCGCGGATGACGTTCTCGAGGAAGATCTTGAGCACGCCGCGGGTCTCCTCGTAGATGAGCCCCGAGATGCGCTTCACGCCGCCCCTCCTCGCCAGCCTCCGGATCGCC
>Ga0182004_10000028_pt1 | contig 46849 bp, 48 predicted proteins | sample Sormic07211540_1_FD_120479 | JGI IMG/M metagenome (GOLD analysis project Ga0182004, IMG submission 120479) | Endophyte microbial communities from Sorghum bicolor roots, Mead, Nebraska, USA - 072115-40_1 MetaG | ecosystem: Host-associated > Plants > Roots > Unclassified | place: USA: Nebraska...
CCCTCTTGATAGTCGGCTATCTATCCTAAACCCGGTCAATCACTTCTCTACTCATCTTATACCGGCAAAAGTAAAACCCTATGTTTATACCTTTGCCTTGATAACTTTGCTCCTCGTCTATCATTATGATCTCCACATTATGGTACATCTCTTTTGTAATCATGTGGCCACCTTTCCATGCCACCATGCACCTTCATCACATGTGTTGCTATGCCTAAATCCATTCACTTAAACACAATGCATTAGCAACTTGGTGTCATTAATTACCAAAACCAAACTTGGTCTTTCAAACTGTTAGAGAAGTTTTTTCCCCTCTTTTTACCAAAATGTCAAATAGGGACTTCATTTTTTTTAAAAAACTTTTGGAATTTCTCTTGCGGACATATAAAATTTGAGCAAAAAAGCATTTTTATCACCAAAATACCTAGAATATCAATGTTTTCAAATCGTGTATTACCACAAATGCAAAATCCAAGCCAAAAATTTAATCCCTAAAGATGTGGTATAGATACACTAAATACGTACTCCCTCCATTCCAAATTATAAGTCATTCCAAAAATCTTGGAGAGTGAAAGCATCTAAAGTTTGACCAAATTTATATAATAAGATAATAACATTTATAATACCAACTAAGTATTATTAGATTCTTTATTAATTATATTTTCATAACATAGCCATTTGATGTCATGAATCTTTGTAATTATTTCTATAATTTTGATCAAACTTAAAATGCTTTGACTTTCAAAGATTCTTGTAATGACTTATAATTTGGAACGGTGGGAGTACGTGGAATCTATGACCATCCAGGATTCATCGTGCCATGACACAACCAAAGTGACCGTGGGAATAGTAACCATTTTTTTTTAATTTAGTCTTTTTTTTCTATCAAAATTTCACATATATACCGCTAGATGTTAAAACTCATATTTGGATCTTAAGCTCGGTGCTAACACGTCTTGGCGCCATAAGTCATGGTGGAGTGGTTGGAGATCAAGGTTGACGTGGCTTAAGGATATGGCGCTAACGTGGCCATAGCTCCACGTCACGACTCACGGCGCCCGCTGGATCATGGGCCGACATGTAAGATTGACCATAGGATACATGTAATATCCTACATGTAAAGATGTTGTTAACTTTTTTTTTGAGATATAAACACATTTTTTTTTGTTAACTTAACATATGGTAGTTATAGAAAAAAAAAAACAACCCCTGCCTGAACCCATTTTGGGCCGGAGGTTTTCGTGCTTGGCTGACGAGCCCGATTTCGGCCCATAGGCTTCAGATGCCGTGTCCTGAGCTTTAGCTGGAGCAGTCGTCGGAACACTCCCTGGAGGCCTCGACGACACCCCGCGTCGCGGCGCCGCCGCCGCCGCCTACGCCTACGCCTGCAGCAGCCTGCTGCGTCCCCGGCCAGCTCCACGGCGCCATCCGACCTCGAATCGCCTCCCTCGCTCGCCCTCCTGCTTGATCCCGCCGTCGCCACCTCAACCGCCCCCACCTCCCTCTAGGGTTGCCCTGCCGCTCCCTCGAATCGCGCCATCGGAGGCCTTCCCGACCGCCCTCCACTGTGAGTTCCTCTCCTCCCCGCTACTCCACTGCCTTATTTTCGGCTCCCTGCTCTCCTCTTCTGTAATTAGAATGGTATCAGTTTATCCTGTGCAGAGCAAGGTAGCAGACAGATGGCGCCGCAGTCTCGGTTGCTGCCGCCGGCGTTGCAGATGCTTCGCCGCTGCCGGTGCCGTGCCTCGCGCTCCCACTTCTCTACCGCGCCCACTCTCGTCTCGCCACCATCCAAGGCCGTGGTCTACGACGAGCACGGCCCACCTGAGCAGGTGCTGAGGACGGTGGACGTGCCACCGGTGGAGGTCGGCGACCGCGACGTCTGCGTCAGGATGCTGGCTGCCCCCATCAACCCCTCGGACATCAACCGCGTCGAGGGCGTCTACCCCGTCAGGCCCCCGCTCCCCGCCGCCATCGGAGGCTACGAGGGCGTCGGCCAGGTCCACGCCGTCGGCCCCGCCGTCACCGCCCCGCTCTCCCCCGGCGACTGGGTCATACCGTCCCCGCCATCGTTCGGTCGGTAATTGTAATTGCCTCGTCTTGCTGCTTCGGGTTCGGGTCTTCGACTCAATTTTTTTCAACTAGTAATAAGTACTACCGTTTTATGCTCTTCAGGGACCTGGCAGACGTACATTGTCAAGGATGAGAACGTCTGGCACAAGGTCCGCAGCGATGTACCCATGGAGTATGCTGCCACCATCACCGTCAACCCCTCGACCGCGTTTAGGATGCTCCAAGACTTTGTAAAACTCAATCCTGGTGCTCTTTTTGCTTCTTTGGACCCATGCTTTCAAGTAGTTTCTTCCTTCCCTTGACATTTGACACGTCCGTCGTAGAATTCACTTGCCAGTCATCTCGTGACCTCCAGTCTCTACTCTGTCACCAGGTGATTCCATTGTCCAGAATGGTGCTACCAGCATCGTTGGCCAGTGTGTTATTCAGCTTGCTAAAGTACATGGAATCCACACTATCAACATTATAAGGGACAGGTACAATACAAATTTCCTTCTCAAAGTTGGTGCCACCAACAGGGATCAAGGATTCTGTTGGTGTCTTGCCTTTCCACATGATTCCTGTGCCAATTCTCTCTTATGACTCACTTTCGAGTTACTTACTCATCTTATCCCACTGTTGTTCAATAGTAATCTGTAGTAGCTGAATTGATGTAGGCCTGGGTCAGAGGAAGCAAAAAACAAACTCAAACAACTTGGTGCAGATGAGGTGTTCACAGAATCTCAGCTAGACATGAAGAATGTCAAGAGCTTGCTGGTACTGCTCCACTACCCGCTTTTCCAATCCAAATTGCTGCTCATCCTTGACAGCTAGTATTTGTCTACTTGTGAATGAAAATTAAAATCTGTGTGAGAACTAGAAAGTAATTTCTTGTCCAAATAGGGAGGTTGCAAGCTGATGTTGACAAATGCAGTTTATAGACTAGAAAGCAACGCGTGGCGTTGCCGCGCACATCTTAGAGAGCTTGCCAGTTTCAGCCAATTTTGCGTTGTCATTTCATTACACATTGCTACGTAGCTCAGAGGCAGCGTTGTAATTAGTTGTTGTCAGTAGAGTTGTTGGGCAGCGATCCAGTAGCGGGAGACTTTTGAAAAAGAGAATCAGGAGAATTTTAAATAAGATTAGTTTCAGATAAACTTGAATAGGAGTTTTTTTCCTAAACAAAACACATTTCTCATGATATTCCTTTAGAAAGAAGTGTCAAGAAAACTAACTTACGAAACATAAAAGAAACATATACAGAGGTGTTTCAGATATAATTGAAGGGGTTGTTTGGATCCCATGTTTTATAAAACTAGATTTTCTAGAACAAGTTTTAGCCCAGGTGCCCAACATCCAGCACAAAGGTGTTTGGACACTCTTAAATAACTTGGGTTTAACTGAAACAAGTTCTCAATAACCTAGAAAAGTGAGCTTTAACAAAAACAAGTTTTTCAGAGAACCGGATTATGTATGGTATCTCAATTGCCAACGTCCAACAAATCTAGCAATCAGTCTCCAACAAATCTAACAAGTTCTACCAAAAAAAAAACACCTGGCAGCAACAGCGTGCTGTGTGCATAAACTAACTACTGAACAAATACTTAGATCAGAGAAAGTGCTATCGATCGCTGGTGCTGTGTTGCATCCAGACCCAAACAAAGAAATATTTAAACACAGAGTAATAAACTAACCACAACCACAAACTGTCTTTTCCCCCCTCTAAAATTTCAAATAAAATTTGTTTTTAATAAATCTAGCATCTAATTAGGAGATCCAAACAGCCATGAAGAAATCAACTCACCCAAGTCTTCCTTTTAGATAAAATTTCATAAACCGATCCTCCCATAATTTTTGGTGCTCTGGCTCAGAGAACTGAATTCGCCGTCAACCCAAATGTTGTTCTCAGGAGATCCACAGTGTGTGGTTGTTTCCATCCTCTTTGTTTGCACATAACAAGAACAAACAACCTGAACTCAATTATGACTGGAAGCAGGCACGATTGCCAAAGTGGAGCTCAAACCGTCAAATATCAACTAACTTTTTATTTATTTGGAAGAAACTAAATCAAGCTTATGGGGATAACCAAGCAACGACATATGGATAAGATGCAGCGTAGGGAGTTACTGAAGCTGCTTGCTTAAGCTAATAAGTAACAGTAGTTTACTATCAATAGTTCACGAGACAATGCTAGCTGTGAAGAAATGAGTCAAAGCATGCATATCTGAACAAACAGATTTGGAGCCATAAGTCTGGTGCTTTCAGCTGCCAAGGGTAATGGTTCGTCAGATGACAAGCTGGAGTGTGACTCTGGGGTTAGCTAGATATTAGCTAATTTGCAACTAACTGTGAACTATTTGTGATTTAATGTTTATTTCTTTTTCATGGTTTGCGCTACCTTATAATGCAATAAATCAAGGTATAGAATATTTGTGACAAACATGTTTGATACATATCTGTATGAATGGATTTACTAACATTTTCTCCGTAGCAGATAAACACCCAAAGTTAGCATTGAGGATTCTCAAATATAGGGTAGTTGCTGTATCTCTGTGTTTGGCTCCCAGCGGCATAGAATAGGAATTACAGATAAAACTGCAATTGCCATACTGCTGAATTCCTAAAGCTCTTCACAGATAAAAATGTCAATGTAACAAGATTTTAGAATACAAGTGAACTGTGTCTTAAAAAAAAATCAAAATGCTAGGTGAAAGCATTAGAGCAATGTTGGAATTAGATTCATGATAAAGGAGACAATTTTCCTTCTATGATCTTCTGATTCACATGCCACTAGTCTTCAAAGAATTTCACCATAGTTCAGACATCCAGGAAAGCAGTAGCAGAGAAGTTACTGCATTATACTTTGTACTCACACTTCCGATATTCTGTATATACTATTGTAGAAATGCTACGGTAGAAGTGAAGAGGGAATGATAGGTCATTAGCATATCACACAATATTGTCATGATCCTTCTATTGCAATTTTAAAGAAAATCATTAATGGTCTATAGGAAATCAAGAAACAACTACCAGTCCATTTGAAATATGCATACATACAGTTTGAAGCATATATTACTCCTGACCCATAGAATCACAGAATTACATATGCGCCTTTTTGTTACAAATACACACAACCTGGATCAACCTAGCCCCTAGGAATAAGGGCCGACAAGGAGAACCCTCGCGCTCCAGCCATTGCCCAAAGCTGGGCAGCAAGGCAGTAAGGCAGTAGCCGTATTGGTGTCAAAGTCATCAGAGACACATTTGATCCAATTGTTCCAAAGTGTTCAAGCCCTAGGATAATGATGGGATTGATGCCTCTTTGCATTTGTGCATCGGCCATCTCATTAATTCTATTCCACCAGTCCTCAAAAGAAGTATCATTCATTATCAGCGCCTAGAGTTTGCTGCCCAAAGCGATTTAGGACGGAGAACCGGAATTGCCTTGCAAACACACAGCTAGTGAGCAAGTGATCAATTGTTTCCTCAGCCTGATTGCAATGAGGATACTAAACCGGATGGCCAAGGAGGTGCCTCATGGCAGGAGAAGGTGGGTGACGAGGGGCGGTGGAGCGCGGCAGGGCGTAATGCCGTGCCTCAGCCTGGCTCGGCACTCATGGGCATAGGGAAGCCTTGGTGTTGGGCGGCAAGCGGGGTAGGGTTCATGGCTGGAGACACTGCATGTGCATGGTGGCCCGGTGGGGCTGGACGATGGAGGATGGATGAGGTAGATGAGATGAAACAGTAGCAGAGATGAAGGACGTCTCGAGCTCAAGTAGTGGAGGGGAATGGTGTCTCAAGCTCGAGCAGCGGAGGTGATGTGCCACAAAACTTCGCAACGATTCGAGTGGGTGAGACCCAAACTGATACGCATCGGACGGATGAGTGGCACTATCTGGTGCCCGCTTTTGGTGCAAGATTTGTATTATTAGAGATTAGTTGTTGTAGTTTATGGAAACCCAATCTCAAGTGCGGTAGAATCGTGTAGTTTATTGTTTTTTTCCTTGGAGTGCTATTACTGCCTGACATTGGCATTGTAACAACAAATTACAGTTTTTCTACCTATAAAGAGTTGGATTGTTTCAAGTTTGAACCAACATGTATCTAGTTAATGTTTTGTTTCCTGTGTTCTCAGGGTGCCATGCCGGAGCCTGCATTAGGATTTAACTGTGTTGGAGGAAATGCTGCTTCTCTAATACTCAAGCTTTTGAAGTAATGTGCTGAATTTGAAAAAAAAAACCCCTAGAATAATCCATTTTTCTCCCACACTTAGACATAACTCTTGTTCTGTAGGCAAGGAGGCACCATGGTGACTTATGGTGGAATGTCCAAGAGACCTGTCACTGTCCCTACTTCATATTTCATTTTTAAGGTCTGTACACAAGACCCTGCTTGTGAAACTTATGCATCTGCTGTTTTGCTCTACTTGTCCAGGCCACTTCAAACATTTTAAATGCTTATTATAGTAAACACTATTTTATGTGAGCAATGTTCAGTAGATGATGACAATGCTAAAAAAGTAGTGCTGAAGTATCAGCATGTTGAGACAAACAAACTATTTGATAGATGGTTTCATGTTGTGTTCAAGGGATGGTTATTTCCTATTGTTTATATGATATTGCCCCAAATGTCAAAAAATTACTAAACACAATGAAATATATGTTTTGAAAGGATCTTTCGCTACGAGGGTTCTGGCTCCAGAAGTGGCTGAACTCAGATAAAACAGAAGACTGCAGAAGAATGATAGACTACCTCTTGGGCCTTGTGCATGAAGGCAAACTCAAATACGAGTATGTAATGTTAATGCCATTCTGTTGTTGGGTTGCTTTTAGATCTTGTTGACATGCTCTCGTCTAGACATTTCCTTATCTGTAAAGAGAAAACTTAAGTGCCTTTGGAAACATATTAATTTGTTTGCAGGATGGAGTCGATTTCTTTCGGTGAGTTCAGCTTGGCTCTGGAGAAGGCCCTGGGCAAACATGGAAGCCATCCAAAGCAAGTTATCAGGTTCTGAGACGAGGGTAGGCTAGAGGATCAGAGAGCATGCAATTGCCATTGATTCTGTATGAATGATGAATCCAACAGTTGGTATGGCAATTGTAAGAGTGACCTGGAGTTGTATATAAAATAAAATAAAGTAAAGTATGTTGTTCGCTTGAGCTTATCAGCCAAATCCACCAGTCATTTAGTAGTGTTTTTCTCTTATAACAAATCAGCCAACAATACTTTTCGTCATGGCTTATGAGCCAAACGAACAAGTTAGCTAAGTGAGTGAAGGATCACTTGTTGGTGGCGGGCGGTTGTACACAAGTTGTGCGTGAAGTATTAGTTTCTTTGTGGCGGACGGTTAATACGAATTCAACAGAGTTGTTTATATCACCCTCTCGGCCCCGCCATCATCTCCCCGCTCTCCTGTGGCAAATGGGTCATACTGCTGCTCCGTTGTTCGGTCGGCGATTGCCTTGTCACGCTACTTGGGATTACTAGTTTACATAGTAGCAACAACGAGAACGAGAGAAATTTGACAGACAACGACTTTCTCTCAGCGATAGTTCAACTGACCAACAAACGATATAACTCCCCTCAAAGAGCAAAAGACTAACTGAACTACAAGAGATACGACTTAATGTGCGCTTGACGAGATCAGGTTTATCATCTCTTCCGCCATGGGTTCCAATTTCGCTTTAGGGAGCCACGACTTGATCAACATTAGAGTCTTGTAAATGATCACCATTGGGGACGCAAGCACCTTCTTGTTAAACAAGCCACTTCATTCCTTAATTGTCCACAACGCGCCTGCACGAACAAAGAGTGTTAGCTTGCGTTTGATTTGTCGACTTTTCTCAACGAACTCTACCAAAAAGTCAGCACAGTTAGACGGCGAGGACACCATGTAAGCTACCAAATGAACATTCTATTCTATTCCATTTATCCACATGGTTCACGGTACGCATTCTTGCATCGCTGTGTCAAAACTCAACTGATGAGCACTCCCTCCTCCCTCCCACTAGATCCATTATTCACCGCAGAAAAATACAGAGAAGAAACACCAGCAACTGAATTGAAAAGGGCAGTTTCAGCAGCACCCTAGTGGCATCAGATGCATATCGATTCATATATGTACATCGACAACAGCTACTCTGCTTTTTGCCATTCTATGATACCCACTGATGTCCTGGAACAAGACAGTACTTTTTCTATCAACCAGCAAGCTAACTATCGTTTCCAAATTCGTCCAAGAAAATGCAACTGCCTCCAGATACTGGAACAAAGCATCTGACCTTCTAATCGTCTTCGTCGTTTCTACTCCCTCATCGTGTCGTCAGTACCACGCATGTCGCACACCACAACCTCTGTGCTTGTCGACGACAATGGCTTCCTGGGGAGACAAGGCTTGCCTGGCTTCAGGTGGTTGTGTTCGCCACTGTACACAATTTCAGCGATCCGGCCATCTATTGTCGTCTCCACCTTCCTCTTCACAGGGCAGCTAGGGTGAGTGCACTTGTAGTAGCTCCGTGGGAACTCGCTGCCTTTCACTTTCTTTTGCCCATATTTCCTCCAGTTGTACCCATCGAGTGACAGACGGCTGCGCACACCATTCCGCCTGGCAGCTTGGCATGCTGTTACATGGTCACAACACGTCAAATGCTCTGCATTGGCTTCCACCTCCTCAGATATGGCATCTGACCCAGCATCCTGCAAGTTAAGTTTAGCACAGTTGAAACAAGATTTCATGATGATACCCTGGATAGTTCAATAATCGAATAGACGATAGACAAATACTTGAATTTAGAAGGCTCCACTTCAAACACACACAAAAATCTTGCCATTATTAAAATACATGAAGCGTCTTTCCAAAGTAGAGAACTGTTAGACTTACTATTGTTGCTGCTATCTGTGTTGGAAGATTACCCAGTAGGGATGCAGATCGAGTGGCTTTTGGCCTGATTAGTTCAGTCTCCTCTGGGACGGTGATTGTTGGGGAACCATTGGCATTGAAGTCTTGCAGAACATTCGGAAAGGGCCTGAACCTGGAGAAAGGCCTGGAGGCCACAGGCTTCAAAACAGCAACCTTCTCATGAGGTTGCATCTTCCCTGACCTGAAAACAGGGGACAATTTGTGATTTTGTAATCATAGCAGTAGCTCATTTGCTTGTTTGTAGGGGCAGAGAGAGAAAGAAAAAGAAAACAAATGCACATGGAACTTAAGAGAGTAGTAGACAAATACTTCATATACAAACTGAACTATGTCGTAGTGCAAATTTCAAGCTCCCACAATAAGTCAACCAAATTATAGTAATCCGAGGAAGGCCATTCACATAGGCAACGAACTGAGCAAGTAAAGAGAGTAATGGAAGAACAAGAGGGTTCGCATAGGTGATCACCTGAGTCCTCTAGCTGTATAGACTGGTGGAAGCAATGCAATTGCAAAGGCAGCAAGGTTGTTGAGCAGAGGAGAAAGAGGGAGGTAGTTAGGGCACATGCATGTAAGACTGTTAGGTATGGGCTAGAAGCAGGGGAGTAGATATATTCCAATGGTCAGCATTTAGTGATGTATCAGACTCTGATCCCATCCTCCTCCTGTCCATCCTTGTTTGAGACAAACTCTGACCAACCCAACAAATTTAGGTGACGCAGTGGACAACTAAAACTTGTATGCTAGAGCATATTGACTATATTTGGGGGTTAATAACAAAAACATTTATTAATAAAGTATGCAGAGCTACTTTACTTGCTCGAGGATAGTGAAAATCCAAGCTGAAAAAGAAAATCAAATTTCTTATATGCAGTGAGCTAAAGTTCATAAGCAGACAGGAGCACAGATGCAGTTCATAGCCTCATACCCCAAGCAGTCAGGCACCACAGAGACATTGACAACAGATCCTTGCATTGGTATGTTGAGATTGACAAATCACATGTAAACAAATCTTGGTGTGATGGTAATGATAATGCATTCTAAACATAAATAGCATGCTGTATAAGACAACTGACCAAACTCAAGGACCATAACAATTTTCATCAATTCTGGTTGTTCTAAGAATTGTTGTCTACATTCTCTGAATGTTTTATCCACCTTTCCTTGATACCCAACATAATGCATAAGAGGATCCATAAAGAGAGTTTTCCAGGAGAACAAAAACTACGTACATTGCTCCAAAAGCTTTCCCCTTTTTTTATATATGATTGGAACCATAAAAAAAGATGATTCTTGATTCTGCAATATGATAATCATCAAGCAAGATATAAACGTCATATTTCAGGTAAACCTTCAAGGACATCTAAAAGCATTAAGCACTCCTGCTTCCCTTAAGCTTCACTTTTGTTAGAAAAATCCATCAGTTGTTGTTTTTTTCCCAAGACCTAGCTACAGACACAGGCGCTCAGAAATCATTGGGCCAATTTACAAATGAATCAGGGAAACATTAGTAAATGTTGATTTCTGCAATGCACAAATAAAATGTCAGGAACAGTCACCACTTACTAGGTTACACTGAAGGGTAAACTTTCTTCATGTGACTAGTTGCGCCCACTTCAAGTATTTTCATGCAAGTACTGTTAATAATCTGGCTGCAAGCAACAGAAACTACAGAATGCAAAACCATTCCATGCTATGTGCAGCTTGCAAAACATGGCTAAACTTAGTACTAAAGATCATCTCATGCTAGCACAGCAACCTTAAGATTTAACATATCTATGGTGGGACTTTAAATAACATAAATGCTGACAACAAAATACATTCTGAAATGCATCATTGAAGACAAGTGAAGAAGCATTCAAATCTAAAAGCTCACGCTTGTTATCAATCAGGAGAAAGGGAATTTGTATCTTTCATATCATATTTAGTCCTAAATTGCTTGCTAACAAATATGTGCAACCTTTATCCTTATATTTGAGAACAGCAATATAAAGGTTCTAGATACGTATATGAGAGAAACAAAGGTGCATATGCAGAGCAGCATTGGAGAAAGCTTTTATTCCTTTTGTTTTGATGGGGGCATCAGAGACAGGGCTTAGCTTGAGTAACAGACAGATTCGGAACAACTGATTAGCCAGCACATTTAAAGGGCAAACCTGAAGGTGCATGCAGTTGCTTAACTCGGTTATTGCAGCTACCTCATAGCAGGATTCCCACAATCGTCATTCTGTACCACCCAGTCCTCCTCTTCAATGGATTCAAAGACACTCGCTCATAGCTGGGACTAGTATGCAAGCAGAAACATCGTGACGAAGCTAGTCAAAATATGTGGATTTGATGGACACAAAGCGAGGGATATTACATATCTGCCTCCTGCATTGTAAGCCTGTTTCAGAGAGCACGGGTTTGGATTATCTACCATTTTCTTTAAAAAAACAAAGGCAGGAGCTCTGCCGCTCAATTAAGATGAAAGAAATTTATGTACAAGTGGATTATCTACCATCATGCAGCACTTTGCAGTTCAAATGTGACTATTACATCAAAAAGATAAAAACCTGCAGTTTAAAATATTACAACACATTTGATAATAAACCATGTCAACCGTGGTACTAGAGCTGCGGGGATAAGAAAAATAACAGAAAAAGTTTAAACTACAATTGAACATAATGGATCTCATGTAAAACAGGTTGAAGATTACCTAGTTCAACACCATCTGTTTCCTGGATGATATACTAGAAAGTAGAAACTTGCATGCTTTGCAACATAATATCATATTGAGTGAAACGTTTGAGTAAGAGGGACATGTGAAAGCACATGTAATGTTGCTCTCGAATTCTAAAATTCCAGTGAAGAAGTTTCAAAAAATCACACATTAACTGCTCAACCAACCAATTTTCTCTCTTATCAAACTCTCAAGTGTCATTCAAATTCCAAACACACAAAGAAATATATGTATATGCACTGGCCTAGTAACCAAACTCCAAATGCATAGAACTTCAGCACCAATCCAGCCAAAGCACCTGTAATGTAGTTCTCAAAATCCAGAATACCACTGAATTCCAGTGAGCAAAGACCTTGATTAAGATCAAGAAGAGGCACCAGATTTGAGAAATCACTACCAGCAACATATCTACTGCCTATCATTCTAATGACCCTGGGTCGGCGTCGCCCTTGGATGGGGAATTAGCCTTGGCCTTCTCTTGGATGAGAGTGTTGATTAGCTGCAGCAAGTCTGCCCTCATGGCCTTGACGCTGTGGGCACCCACCTCCCTCCTCACCACCTGGAACCAATCGCCGCCTTCCTGGTGATCCCGGCCATTGTTCCACCAGGCGCACAGAGCCCTGGCGATGGCCATGACATAGACACCGCAGTCATAGCCATTGGTCTGCCTCGGGGTGGGTCCCTCGATGAGCGGAACGGTGCCCCTCTTGGAATCGCTGCCTGACAGCAGCAGGGGGCGGAGTGCGTCGGCGAGGCGAGCAGCGACGGGGAGGTTGGGCGCCCCGGGGAGGCTGTCGTGGTGGACGAAGCGGGGCGTGGAGGGGCTAGTGGCGTTGTCAAGGATGAGGAGGGTCCAGTGGGAACCGCCCTCAGCGACAGAGGCATCGGGGTTGTCGTTGACAGGGAGCAGCACGAGGCGGCGGGAGGCGAGGCGGAGCGGGTCGGCGACGGCGGCGACAGAGGCCGGGTCAGGGAGGTTGGAAAGGAGGTAGGGGATGGAGGGCGGGAGCAGGAGGAGGTCGTCATCTTGGAGGCCGGCGGAGAGGTGTGCGAAGTAGAAGGCGATGATGCGGTCGTTGATGAAGCACGGCCCGTGAAGGACTGCAAGGTCGGAGCGGATGAGCACCACGTCACCGTGGCTCAGCACCCGCTCCTCTCCCTCCTTGGAGTTGGAACCAGAGCCCATAGCCGTCGCCGCCACCGCTGCTTGCTGCTCGTGCTGGAGGCGCGGACTGCAGTAGCCTGTGCATTTGCAAATTAGTTATTATTTTCATCAGCATTATCCATGTGTTACTGAAAACTGACAACCCAGATTTTACATGATTGTACAACTCTGGTGTTACTTACCAATTCCCTCAACAATATTTCAAATGAGGACTACTTTTCATTACCAAAGTTCCACCTCATACATGATTACTCTTTTCTGCATAGATTTGTTTTAACCATAGAATCGTCACCAAAGTTCCCTCAATAATATGTCTATGTTAGTATGTTACCCACATTATCACACGCCTTTTGATTAATAATCGCTCAGATATTATTTGTAGTCATACAATATGTTGGGGTGAAGCTAATCGCAAAAATTTCCATGGGGTGTAGCTTAGTTGGACATTAAGGGATAGCTAAACTTTACTATACCAATATAGTACACTGTGTGTGTCCTGGCAGGCTGGCACCTAGAAACCTAGCGTATGCCGTATACATAGGTACTCATGTCCACAAAGATGACTATTACTCCCTCCGTTCCAAATTATAAGTCATTCCAAGAATCTTAGAGAGTCAAAGCATTTTCAAGTTTGACCAAAAATATAGAGAGAAATATAAATATTTATGTCATAAAATAGGTAGACTATGAAAATATAACTAACAAAGAATCTAATGATACTTGGTTGGTACTAAAAATATTATTATTTTGCTATATAAATTTGGTCAAACTTGAAAAACTTTGACTCTCCAAGATTCTTGGAATGACTTATAATTTGAGACGGAGGGAGTACTTTGGAAATCAGCAGAAAATGGTGATCTAATAGATGGAAACATATATTCGGGTACTAGTAGAGACTATACTACTGCTACAGTTGGAATTGGAAATTTAAGTATTCGAGAAATTTGTCGAGAGAAAGACCTCGAATTGGAGCTGGATCAGCCTAGCAGACCGAATCTCCTGGATCCTAGCACTGAGAACCGAGTGCCGGAACCGGAGCACCGAGCACGGAGCCACGGAGAGGGAGCCGGGCGGCGCGAGGCAGCCGGGCCCGGGGCAGTTCGTTCCTCACGCCTAAGCCTAGCCACGGCGGTGGCGCCGCCGGCTGCCGGCCTTGCCCTTTGCCTGGTCTGCTGTCAATCCACCCGAGGCCCCCGAGCGCTTGATCTGGCGAGCTCAGCTGCGGACGGATCCGTGGGATGCGGCAGTCCGGACTCTCCGGAGGTCTCGTTGGTGCCGCCTGCCGGTCACGCCCTCATCAGCTCCGGCTCTACCACGAACGAGAACGGCGAACCTACTCCCTCGAGGGCACGTCTCAATTGTTGAGGAATATTTTTTTTTATTTTTTTCATCGAGTATATATAAAAATTAATTAAATTTGATGTGTTTATTGGTTTGAAAAGTCATGACTGAAATTACTGTTAGCTGATTTATTATGAGAGAAAAACACGGTTGACTAGTAGAAAAAATACGGCTGATAAGAGAAGCGAACGGACTCCGCTCGATGCAGAAAAACACTCTTAGCTGATTTATTATGATGATAAATTTATTTAGAGATACAATATTAATATTATTTTCTATATATTTAGTTAAATTAAAAAGATTTGATTCCTTAAAAAGCAAGATATGCTCTTCTTTTGGAAAGAAGAAAGTAGTCACACCAAACATTTTTTAGATATGTAATAAAACTAATCTCATGTTATGAGTTCATGAAATATCACGAGCTCCCATCGATGCGTCTCTTTATGTTTGACGTTTTTATTTACCTGCTATTATAAAAATTGATAATTACCCACAAGCTATTAAAAAAGTCTGAATTCTTATACGTGCCACTACTCTAAACTCTTTTGTCCTTTGTACTATTTTTATCAGATGTGGCTCTAACAGTGTCAAACCATGAGCGCGAAAAGTCAAAAATATCATCAAAGCTGAATATGTAATTATTTTTTTGAGCATCTTATAATGACCTTAAATGAAAAAACTCAGAACTACAAAGTTCTAGATCTCGATAATATCTATAAGTTTTGTATAAAAATTATTTTCATTGAATTCCATACAAAAAAGATATGATTTGATATGATTAATATGTCTTAGAAAAAAACATTTTTTATACAAAATCAACTAAAAATATTTTTATATAAATATGTAGATCTCGACGAGATCTACGACTTTTGAGTTTTTTCATTTGAGATTGTTAAGATGCTAAAAAAATTAATTGAATATTTAAACATGAGGGTATTTTCAACTTTTCAAATCAGTTAAACAACGCTAGAGTCAAATCTAACGGAAATAGCGTAGAGAGCAAAAGAGTTTGGAGCAATGGCACCTATAAAAACATCAATTTTTTTAATAGCTTATAGGTAATTATTAATTTTTATAATGACAAACATGTAAAAGCCTCTTTACGTTTCGTGTTGCCTCTTTAATTGTCCGGTCCATCTCATAGACACGAATGAATCTGCTGCTACTCCTACACATGGATGAGATGATATAGGAGAGTTCGGATGGAACACCATCGCATCTGCTGCTGCTGCTCCTGCACCAGCAGTAACACACCCACAAACAATAACTACCATCACTGTTTAGAGCATCTCTGTCAAATCTCTTATATTGCGTCTCTTATAATTTGCTTAGAGAGTATCCTAAAATCAATTTAAGATACAGGAGAAGAGTACTGCTACAGCACATTGCTTATAATTTGAGAGAGAGTTTCATACAGCTGGTGAGTTTCATACTCCTGCACCTTAGACTGAAATGTAAAATTCATACAGCTTGCAAACGTTGAGCAAAGCTGGGCAAGATGGTACTGGAGGAAGATCGAAAAACATTGGCACCCCTCTGCTTGGCGTATTTCTGTAAGAAACAGAGGTTTCAATCTGACTATCTGAGCGACAAGTCGACAACAAGTGCTACATAAGAAATAGTTGGTGAGTTCATATGAATATATACCTGGAGGTCTGACAAGGCAGTACTAATTGGTCGACTGTATGGCTGTTGCGACCTGATCCTTCAACTCCTGGCACACCTGCAGCTTCATCTGCAGGCACGCTGGCTCTCCCCTATCTGCTGCAGCATCTCGTCGAGCCTCTTCTTTACCTCCTGCTGTGGCATGACCTGCATTTTCCCATGCATGCAAACGGGTGGCCTCTTCTTCCATGTCTCATAAGACCATCTTACAGCACACAATGAGATTAAGAGCATCAACCATTGCGTTACATGGTTGCACACTAAAACAAAATAAGTCTTATAGGAATCTTAAAACAAGTCCTCAAGCACACCCACAAGCATAAAGTTCTACGTGTGCAGAATCACAACGACGACGTAATGATACTACGAAATACATGATAAGCTTTTCTCTTCCCCTTCAGCATTACCTGAAGAAAGAAGCAAACAAATGAATCACTCGATGTCCACCTCATCGTCGTCGTCATCATCATCATCATCATCGCCCTCCTCATGATCATTTCCTTCCTCTTCGGTTTCATCTTCAGTTTCCATTCCAGTTTCCTCATCACCGCCAAACTCTTCGCCCTGCTCAGTCCAAAGTCTTGTGTCATGTCCTGCAGGGGCAGGGACAGAGGCAGCGGCGCCAGTCCCATAAGCTGCAAAGGGGTCCTCAAACACCTCTGGATCACTCTCCTCTGCCTCCGAACCATCCGGAGAGAAAGGAGGCTCAATGTTGAAATGGCGCCGAATTGCTTTGAGCTGCTGATTGGTCTTCTTCAGTCTTGCATTGTACTTGTTCAATTTCATTGAGTTGCTTTTACAAATGCAGAAGATGGTCTTGAGAAAAGGGTGAACAGATGAAGAGAATGGCTTATGTGTAGGTGATGACGAGCGTGGTGCTCTTCTTGGTGCAGCCACAGGATTATGTCCCTTTTGAGGACGAATTCTTAATGGTTCATGCTTCACTTCCTTCACAAAGTTCTTCTTTGTGACCTTCTCGATCATATACATTAGGTAAGGAGCATAACCACAACTTCTTGACGGATTCAGAGATGTGAAGCGAATCTCTTCCCAAATGAAGTCAAACACATTGAATGGTCTTGCACTTGAGTCCATCCTAGCAAGCAAGTTCCTTGTAGTTGACATGATACTAGCAGCATCCCCCTCCTTAGGAGCTAGTGTCTTCCTAAACAAGCGGTTAAGACAAAAATAAGAGGGCAAAAGACCTTTAATGCTCCCAAGAGTAACATCTTCATGAGGGTTATACATGAACTCTAATTGACTGTTTGTAAGCGCACGTTCCACATGAATTCTTTCTTTATTAGCATCATCTTGACCAAATCCAAGCAACCTAGAGAAGGCCATGTATTTGATTTTGTACCACTCTCCCTCAGTCATCCAGTGCATAGTCTTGGCTTTGTTCTTGTCAAAGTAGACGGTGGCATAGAATTGGGCTATTACCTCATTGCACCAATCATACTTGAAGCCCATGATTCTCTTCACTCCTTTGCTCTCACATGCAGCTACCACTTCTTTAAAGATAGGGTCGTCCTTCTCTTCCATGTACTTCCAATCAACCCACTGCATTTTTGAGATTGGATCCTTCCTTGGATAAATGACCGTCTCGTAGAAATCTTGTTGGAAGTGATTATAAAACCTATAATCCGATGGGATACGCTCATAAACAAAAGGATTTGACTCCCTCTCCTTCTTTACTTGCTTGGCCTGGCTTTTGTAATTAACAGTACGCCTACCATAATCACTAGGAGCAGGGCTATGCAACCTCAAAGGGCCAACTGTTGGCTGTCCTTGTGGCTGCTGTTCTTCTTCATCCTCAGCACAGGAGCTAGAAGCAACTCCCTTGCCCTTGCCCGTGCCTCTCCATGGTGGCAAAGTATCACCTCTTGGCACAGGGATGGTTCGAGCTGCAACCGAGGGCTTATTATTGGTCCTCATTGGAACCTTGGATGCCTTCCTCTTTGACACAACCTTGCAGATACGTTCGCGTGGGGCTTCACCATGTCGTTCATCCCCATCATCCCTTGCTTTGACCCTTCTCTCATACACACGAACATTCTCCTTCTCACTGCATCGAGCTGCCTCGACAGACCCTGTGATATATAGATAGCATGTTTGAGATTTGAAATTGGATTCAAAATTATGACTTAAGAACTGTTATTGCATAGGTCGAAAGTTCTCAGTGAAATCTTCTAGCTTATGCAGTGCAACCCTAAAATCATAAATTCAAGAGATTCATCGAACGGAATTGAAAGCTTTTCTAGATTATGTATCTATAGCATCTTAGCAAATGTAGCACCAAAGGGATTTGACTCCAGAGCTGTACACAGAAAGATCAGGAAATTAACATTGTGAGTACCTTTTGAAAGGGATCCATGAAAGCGACGTCGCTTCAAAGGAGGGTCAGAGTCCTCAACCACGAGGGATGAAGTTTCAAGTGGCTCAACATGCGAGTCCACATGAACATGACTATAGGAGTCGCCTTGAGCAGCCCCATCATGTACTCCTTTATCTGCTCTTAATGAACTGCACGCCTCGCCTCTATAGGCTGAATGGTTAGGGCGCCATCCTTGTGACTGCTCGAGGTGGATGGGTGCCTTATACCTTTCTGGATGCACCTGTCCTCCATGACTTTGGGGGTCTCCCAGGACCTGATTCCATCGAACATTGACATTAGGGAAATGCGTGAATAGATAAATTTAAGAAGTGAAATATGTATCTAGATCGATAATTATGGACAAAAACATAAGCTTGATTAGTGTAAAATGCTAATTTCGACAACAAAGCATTCAGTAGAACTTGCCTAGTTACCTCTCTTGATCTATCTCATGCTCAGATGTCAAACTTTCAGCTAACTCAAAACCAAACTACCGAAGATTCCCCTATTAATGCCATTTTGGTATTGAGATGGCCTCTCAAGAGCATTTCTGATTTGTAGTTCTCCATTTATCTCCCAGCTAACTGAAAGCAAGCTCAGTTGAGCTCTCTGTCCAAATGTAAATTAATACCTTCTAAGCTAATGCTCCAGCAATAGTCCTGAAATACCTGAGGCTCTGGATGCAGCGGCTGCGCCATTGCGACACCAGTCGGTGGGGCGCTGCCCTGGGGGCGCCGGCCAGCGACGCCGCAGATTGGGCAGGCGAAGCCTCCGAGCCCCGGCGGCGCGGTGAGTAGGGCACCGCTGCAGCCGCACGGCACGCGGTCTTGCGCCTCCGCAGCCGCGCGCCCGGCCGCCGCCGGCAGAGGGATGGCGCGGCGCGGGCGCGGCGGCGGCGGCGGCGGCGGCGGCATGAGCTCCGGAGGGAGGCGCTGCGCGGCGCCGCAGCCCGGGCAGGCGAAGTCCGTGGTCCCGTTTTCCACTTCCAGCGTCTCGCCGCAGCCCGCGCAGCGCACCTCCACAGCCAGCGGCGCCGGCGTCGCCATTGGCGGGGAAAAGGGCAAAGGCAAGGTACAGGTTTCTCTCGTGTTTTTGGGAACGCTGAGCTACGGTCGAATTGCAACTTCACATTTTACTCCATTTTTGTCTCTGTTATTGTTCCCACACCAACACACCTAAGGCCTTGTTTGGATGTAGTCGTATTCGCATCGATCCACATGTGTTGGGGTAAGTTGGAATGGAACTTGAACTAAATTCCACCCCAATCCACTCCAACACATGTGGATTGAGATGAATCCGACAACATCCAAACAAGGCCTAATGTTGTTTAAAAAAACAAAAAAACAAACAAATATGCCACAAACCTAGGTACTGCTCCCTCCATCTCTAAAAAGTTTTTAGATTTTGACATTTAGCACTTTTGTTTGTATTTGATAATTATTGTCCAACTATAGACCAACTAGGCTCAAAATATTCGTCTCGTAAATTACAAACAAACTGTGAAATTAGTTTTTGTTTTTATCTATATTTAGTGATTTATGTATATGCTACAAGATTTGATGTGACGGGTACGAGGAATCAAACAATCTTAACAATCCAAGGCATCTCTATAAAGATCACACCTAACAAAAAGAGTTTTGACAATAATCAATGGATGGGTAGAATTTAGCACCACCTGTGAGCACAAACTTACAGTCGATCTACAAATGTTAGATAAAACGGAGAAGAGAAGAATTTATAAGGACATAAGAAAAGAGTTTGACGGGCTCTTAATATATTTGTGCTGGAAGATATGGAAGGAAATAATCCGAAGAACGTTTTAGCACAAAGAGCTATAACCGATTGAAGTGCCTATCTAATCAAAGAAGACATTCAACGGTATTCCATAGAGTTTGAAAATGATCAAGATGGATAACAAGCCTGTGTTTTTAGTCTTGTGTGGATAGATGTTCGGTTGATTTGCGTGTCTTTTGGATTATCATGTTTTGTAGATATTTTCTACATTTTTTAAACTTTCTTCTACAAATATATTTTGGCAAAACTTTTTTTGACCTTTCAAAAAAAAAAGAATGAGAATAAATTATGTGAATAGGACAATAATTCCTAAAATCCAGGAGTTTGTCAGTTTATGGATTAGAGTACAAGGTATGCAGCTGCAGTCTGATGTACATAACACGATTACTTGGAAATAGACACCTAATGGTAATTATTCCACTCGCTTGATGTACATGATATAGTTCTGTGGTTTATACGGGAAATTCCATCATGAACTCATCTGGAAGGCGCGGGCGGAAAATAAGTATAAAATCCACACCTGGACCCTCCTGCACAACAAAATCCTAATGGTGGATAATGTACGAGTGAGAGATTAGCCACACAAGGACCATTTTGCCTTCTGTATCATTTGGAGACAAGCTTACATCTATCCTTGTTATGCCCCTTCGCAAAAGCCTCAGGTGTTGTCTTGAGAAAAGTTTTCAGTGCAATGGCCATAGCAAGACCTTGCCACTTTGACAGAATGGTGGGAGCCGAGGCAAGCAGGCTGCCAAAGCAAGACCGCTGGCGTTTCAATGAAATAGTGATTTACATCATGTGGAATTTATAGAAGGAGAGGAATAGGAGGATGTTCGAAAACATAAGACGGTGGAGCAGGTCACCGCCTTGACCAAAGAGGTCTATGGATTTTTCTGTGTCATCGGTGTCGGGAGAGTAGGCTCCAAAGCCTACGTCTCCTCGCGTCCTTGCATGGGGTAAAGGGCGTATCAGGTTTTTGGGAAGCGCTGTCGCGACTGCTCGCTGGACGTCTTCTTCCCACTACGCCCGGTGTTCGCCGATCTCCATCGACGGTCTTCGTCTTCATCCTCTTCTTCCTTCGCGCCGACAACCTCACTTACAGGATGTCTATCCTCTCTCCGTTGTTTGGTTTCATATCATTTCTATTGCTAGCACTAGATCCCGTGAACTTGATTCAAATCGTAGTGTTAGTTTTGATTCATATTTCTGTAATACATGTCATTAGTCTTTTTCTTATTGTCGGAATTAATCACTGCATCGCTAAGTTGCTTTTATTTCCAACACGAACCTGGATAAACTCCTTGTCTGTGTCTTGCGTCACCATCGAGTTTGTAGCTTGCGCACCTGTCTACCGATAAACTACTACCGTGGGTATACCCCAAGGTAGACTGTCGACTAGCTTTCGTCGACACGTGGCGAGTATGATCTTGTGCACTGTGAAAGTCTCTTCTCGGACACTGAAAATCACATCTGCTTCTTGTTTGTCCAACAACAACCTACTAAAATGCTCTGATAGATCTGAGGGTGGCACTTGAACTTCGAAGCCCCCCTTGGTTTTGCATATCTCAGAATCCTTGATGACTATGAGATCACATTTAATGTCCATACGATCGTTCTGGATGTAGCCATCTGTCGACGAAAGCTGGTCGGCAGTCTACCTAGGGGTATGCCCAAGGTAGTAGATTGCCGATAGACAGGTGCGCAAGCTACGAACTAGATGGTGACGCAAGACACAGACAAGGATTTTGTCTAGGTTCGGCCGCTGTGAGGGCGTAATACCTACGTTCTGCGTCTAATTGTATTGATATGAGATGTAATGTGATCTCTGACTTGAGTTGACCTGTCCTCTAGGGGACCTCTGCCCCTCCTTATATATCGTGAAGGGACAGAGTTACAAGTAAATTATTCTATTTGGTACAATATCTTCTTATAGCCTTATGGTGCACGTCGTGCGCCACACTTCTTCATCTTGTGGGCTGGGCCATCTCCGATGGTGCGGCCCATGTCGACCCATGATGATATAGGGGTTTATACCCCCACAACTAGTCCCCGAGCTCCATGTATTGTGATGCGACATGCCATCTTAAGCTTCTTCGACCAATGAGGCTTGACGTCTCCGACCAGCAGGAAAAGTCGCTCGAATAGTTGCGATAGTAGTTCGGAAGACAGTCGACCACCATTGACACCGAAGAAGCAGGTTGTCCGAATAATGCATGGTGCTCTTGAGAAAAAATTTCTTTCTTGATGAAGTGTGTCCACTTTACTTTTCTAAAAAATATAGTCTTTCAAAAAACAAGCATATTCACCGTAAGGTGAAGTGTGCCCACTTAGTCCCCGAGCCTAAAAGTAGGTGACGTAGGCACGTGGTACCAGGGTCTAAAAGAAAAGTGCATGTAGAAATTCGGATACTGAGATGCATCGCAAGATGCATTGTTACCGATGGTCCCCGAGCTTGCTGGAAGACGAAGTATGAGCCTTATAGCAAGGTCTAAAAAATTAAAATCACCCCTCAGTTGTATATGAGTCTAATTCATATGTAACTGAGAAGAGCAGTCCCCAAGCTGTGATCAGAGAGTGATCGAAGCATGCCCCCAGCACAGTGTAGGGAGTGATTGACGAGTCCCCGAGCACGGTTGAGAATATAAACGTGCTCGGTGGTTGGTACAGTCCCCGAGCACGGCAAAGGGACTGGTGGACAAGTTCCCGAGCGTGGTTGTAAACGTAAACGTGCTCGGTGGTCGGCACAGTCTTCGAGCATAGTGTAGAGACTAGTCGACATGTCCCCGAGCATGGTTCGGAACGTAAACGTGCTCGGTGGTCGGAGCAGTTCTCGAGCACAGCATAGGGAATGGCCGATGAGCCTCCGAGCGTAGCTTGTTGACTGGGTCAAACTCCTAAAAAATAAATATAGAGAATAGGTAGTACATGATGTATAAATAAACTCTAGATAAAAAATCAGCATCAGTGTATGATTTTAGCTTTTATGTTATATTTAAAGTTAATACGAGTAGTTAATTCATCCTAGAGCTTGTACCAGCTCTGGTCTGCCCAACAAGCATGAGGTGCGGAACCTAGGCATGCGTAGGATTGTCAGCCTCGCCAGCCGACCACCCGAAACGTAGAGGGCGGATCTTGTGCACGTGTGGGGAGGAGTCACAGACACCGCCGGCTGTAGAAAACTCGTGTAGGAGAAAAAACTAATCGGCTAACAAAAAGTTGTTTGAATGATAATAATATTAAAAATATTATGTCAAAAATTAATAAAATATTAGAAGTACACTTATCTTTGGACGGAAGTTTGGTCGGTGGTGACAAAATTGTCTAAATTGTCTGGCTCTCGAGCTTTCTGACGTGTTGTCATGACGGGATTGCGACTGTCGTAGCGCCGTTTTTCGCGGCGATCATTATTGCGACATGACAGGTGGTCAGAGCAACGGCCAGACAACTTGGTCAATAGCTCGAGTAGATCGGTGTCATTGATCTGCCTCCCTTTATAGCAGGGAAGCGGCAACGTTTTGTCGACGTGGTCGGAGACGTTGCTGGAGTGGTCGAAGCCGTAGCCAGCATGGTTAGAGCCGCAGCCGACGTCGGTGAAGAAGTGATCGGCGCATATTGGATCTGCACCTCCTCCATGGTCGTGGCGGTGAAGCCGTTGAAGCCGGTGGTCTAGGTGATCTGGCCGACGGTGAACGTGAGACCACTCGCCACGACTGTGGAGTCAAGGATGATGACCATCTGGCTCGCCTGGGAAGCTGTACGCACACCCCTACCTGGCGCGCCACTGTCGACGAAAGCTAGTCGGCAGTCTACTTTGGGGTATACCCATGGTAGTAGTTTACAATTGAAGATCTAGCTTGCTTCCTCTTGCAACAAAATAATTGTGTGCGACAAATATGGTTGCGATGGATTCAGAACACATAATACTCTCTGGCTGACATTTAATCTGGTTCATTAGGATGCCCTCACCTCGGCACCCTCGTCCATGAGTACCAGAGCAACTGAAGCAAACATCCTGGTGCCCTCGGTGGCGCCGTCAGGGTAGAAGCGGATTACCCAAGAGTGTCTGTCGACGGTGAAGATGGCTGACTCGATAAAGTTGCCGATGCCCATGCCTTTATTTAGGCTGTACCCGACAATCTCGAATGTGTGCGTGCCCATCTCCGCCCAAGTGGAGCATCTCGATGCTATCACCTTGGATTGGGTTGCGATATCGTCCCTACAACCAAGATATATAGCAAGAACTTAGTGCAACAAGTTAGTTTAAAAGAAGTGCCTTTCTATAGGTGGTGGAGGCAAACCTTGGAAGGGAGATGTGATCGTCGTCATCGTCACAGGCGGCGGCGACTGCGAAGGGCCGATGATGCATCAAGAAAAGTTGGGAGGGACAAGAGATCTAGTTAGATTGGGGAAAGTTGGGAGGGACAAGAGAGATTAGGTGACAACCACCAAACTTATAGCAGAAGGAAAACATTAAGTAGGTTAGGAGCTGGATCTTCTGTGGCACAAAATACAGTCACTCTGTAACCTTTTTGATTGTAGCATTTGCTTTGTGGCTTCAGTTTTGGACCACTCTTTTCAGATTGGACGAAACAATCACCCATTGTAGCTACTGTCCGATGCTATTTTAGGTATGGTTGGGAAATTGCTACTCCACTATTTATTATATTTATGATTATATAAGGTATGTGTTGATTTAGGATAATATATGAAAATTTTGACTATTTTTTGCCATAAAATATCTATCGGGTTGAGTGGGGGTGGCCTTCAATGTGTTCTTTAGTGGTGGTTCAACTTATATTAGGGGATGGAAACAAATTTGGCATCAGTTTACTAGGTATAGACACAATGTCCAAACTACTATTTAAAATGAATAAATGACCATTGTACCCTTACACAAAATAATTGGTTAGATTTCGCTTTCTCTTATGAGTCCTAAATCAGAGGGAAAGAGGGAGAAAATTGTGAGGAGGGAAAGAGGGAGGAAATTGTGAGGGGCATGACAGGTGGGGCTGGGCCCCACTTCTTGGTGAGCGGTGAAAGAGCAAAAGGAGTAGGTGTCGAGTAGGATAGTAGACACACGTGCGTTGCCAACTATTGTGGTTTTCTTGTGGCTCCATGATGATATAGAACTAGGAAATGCGAGAGATATGAGCATGGTTGTTCATGGAGCGCATAAGGCAAAGGGTGAAGGGGTTAACAAACCTATAAAATAGTAATATTTATGATATCAAATAAGCATAATTAGATTAATCACGTCATATATTTTTTATAATAAAAATCTATTTGAGATATAAATACTGATACTATTTTCTATAAATCCAATAAAAATTAATAATGAGCGATTATATTATAATATTAAGAATAAATTATACAGAGGAGGGAGAAAGGTTCCAAGAAAATCTGAAAGAAAGTAGGACTGAAGGGGCATGTGCAATGTTAGACTTGTGAGCTGTTAAATTATCACATCTGTTGATCTTTAGCACCTGATGAGGAATCCTTTGGGTTTGAAATCTGAAATCCGTGGTGAAGGGTTAAATGTTCCACGGTTCAGTGCTCCTGAAAAATCTGCTAAGGATGTTGACCATCGTTTCATTGTCGGAGCAGAAGGTTGCTTCATGCAACAGAAGATTAGATTATTGCAGCCATTGCTAGTGTCGTAGCTTCTGCCATGAGCACCGAGGAGGATGGATGTTGGACTTGTGTCTGTACATAGAGCGCTAGTCTTTGTGCTGGGGGAGAACATAAACACTCCAACTCTGTACCTTTCCTAGAGTGGTTTGCTCCAGTATCTGGACTGATCACTGATGGCAGCATTAACGTAGCACCTTGGACCTGCAATAATGGCAGGGATGGAGATTTGGCTAAGGCCTTGTTTAGTTCATCCCAAAAACAAAAAACTTTTCAAGCTTCCCCGTAACATCGAATCTTGCGGCACATGTATGAAGCACTAAATATAAGTGAAAACAAAAACTAATTGAACAGTTTGCCTGTAAATCGCGAGATGAATCTTTTAATCCTAATTAGTCCATGATTGGACAATATTTACCACAAACAAACGAAAATGCTACCGTGTCCAAATCCAAAAACTTTTCACAACTAAACAAGGCCTAAATTGTCTGGGAGCAGTTTACTGTTTATGCCCATGGCTGATCGTCCGCTGCAAAAAGAGGATTAGTGGCTACAGAAATATTAGCATTTGTTTCATATATAGTGTACCTTTGCTATGGTCCATTTTTTTGTTGTTGAATCTGAGGTCCAAAGAGCCTTGAAAAGTTGTTGGACCTGTCTGAGGTGATCCTTGAGGGAGGATAAGGCCAGTCTCAATGCATAGTTTCATGGCACAATTACCAAGACTATAAAATAGGTAACCGAGCCACATAAGTTTTATGGGGATGAAACTCCTCTTTCATCCGATAAAACTCCTTCATTTAATGACCCTGTCAAGTCAGCAATTTTACTTATATGACACCCTATTTAATGTGCATGACACTCTCATGAAACATGCATTGAGACTAGCCTAATTGCTATTGGTTCTGGCACACTGTTTTGGTCTTGAGGTAGGAGATGTATTCTAAGAGAAGGGTTTGCAAAGAACAAAAAGCTCAAGCAAAATAAAAATTAAGATTAATTGACTTCTCCTATTGCAAGATGGAGACTTGTTTTAGGATGGAGGAAGTACTCCCTCTGTCAAAAAAAAGAATGCAAAAGTGGTTTAGTTTGGCCAAATTTCTAGTGAATGTTATGCATATTTATGTCTCTAAATTAATTTATTATGAAAATAGATTTTGTAATTGATCAATTGGTATTTATTTGATATCATAAGTATTGACATTTTATCTATAATTGATCAAACTTAGATACTACATTGTGCTAGAAATGTATTTTTTCTTGTATGGAGGAGTATTACACAACATAATTAAGATGATACTTATAAAAAGATTATGCTTAGGTCTTCCACACAACATGAAGAAGACATGATGCCTAGCTCTTCATGATTCCAAAACGGCATTGGCCTATAATATGAAAATACGCCTTCAAATTTTCTTGCATAGTTTGGATTTATCAATATTGTATTAATATTTACAATCAAGGACGGATGGGGTGCCTAATCTACTCTACTCTTCCTCTTATTTCCTCCTCTCTTATGTATCTTCTTATCACCCTCTTATATTCTTCCTCTCCTTGGCCTTACAAAAAAATTATAAAGGATTTATGAGTGTTTTATGGGTTAAGCACCAACAGAAGGGTCTTGAGACCCGCCTACCACAATGTTGAATTTGACCAAAGTGGAGGGATATTAGGGCCTGTTCGGCTGCTTGTTATAGGACACAGACCAACCAAAAATAACCCTATATATGGTGGATTAGGGAAGTGTTGATGTTAATTGTGAGATTAGTATTTTTTTATCACTTTTCATACTTGGTAGTGGAATTTGAGAAGAGCCCTTGTTTCAAATATATATAAGTATCATAGTAGGCAATGTGTGCAATTTGCTTTAATTTCCTAGCAGTAGCAAGCAAGTAATAGAATGATACAAATATTTAGTCACACAAAAGTTGTGATGCCAGATTGCCCTTGTTATATTATGGGTGATGTATATATAAGAAAACCTGTTATGAGTACGATTAAGATTTCAATGCTCATTTTGCTTTTAGAGACAAGAGTTAAAGTGATCCAAAACAATTCACACCAACACAATATCCACAAGTATCCATCTGCTAAAACCCTCTTAAAGATACAGTATACTCAAACTCTATCAGTTGACTTCTACCCGTTTCATTTTAGATGCAATATTTAATTTTTTTAATGTCGGTAAAGGATGTCACACTTCTGTTTAGAGCTTTGGTGGAAGAGCTCACACATTATTGTGTGATTAGTTGGGTGTATCATGCGCAAACAAGCTTGATGGGTGCAACATTTTAGTTGTTTGGTTGACGATCTGAGCCCTGGGTAGGTGCAACGAGTGTGTCTCGGCTTAGCTTTGCAGAAACATGGATGAATTCCATTTCTTGCAATAGGTCCATGCAGTGTGATACACCTGAGGATTGGATGAAGCGGAAAGGCATCTGAGGATAGGAGTGGAAAGACATCTGAGGATGGGTAAGCAGGCAACCAAATAGTTTCTCACAACAACTTAGTGGTTAGAATAAAACATAGGCTAAACAACATCGTCCTGCATACATTTAACCTTGACAACGCTCGCTGGTGGCCTGGTTTGAAGCTATTATAGCCAGGCTGGGTATGTTCCAAAACCAATGACGCCCTTAAGGCTTGTTTGCTTCATGGAATAAGAAACTTGCCAGGCTTAGACAACAATCCCATGCGTTCGATTTTGTACACCTAGGATTGAATTGAGCTACCTGGTGTGTACTCTCTGACCTATGCAAGCAAACATGCCCTTAATCTGCCTCAACGTGTGAGTTCTAGGTACGTAGGATGTAGGCATAGAAAGCCCTATGTGTTTGTAGATTTGCATACCAAGGATGTCGGTAAAGTTATGGAGGGAAGATTGGTGCAAAGATTAAACAGGTAATGATGGTAACGAGATGAATATAACCATCTGATAACGAGATGGACGTAACCATTTGCATATGTACCATGGGAAAAATAAAAAAAGAGCGAGTATATATGATTCATGGAATATTGATAAATAGCCAACCTAACAAAACAAAACTCGATTAGAAAAGTTTAAGTATCTGGCTCCATGCTCATCATAACTATTATCCTAAGCTATATAGTCTCCTCCAACCCACAAAAGAAAATCATGAAAAATAGTTATAAAAGAGAAGGTCAACATCATTTCTAAATATGTCTAAACACATATTATAACAAACAAGGTGTAAATGTATGACTAAAGCAACACAATTACACAAATTAACTTGCTAAGTGTTTTCCATGCACTCAGCACTCAGCCCAACCCCACTGCCCCTAGCAAGCCAAAAAAGCACCTTAGCTAACCACAACCAGTTGTCTAGCTCTCAGTTGGCTAGGAGGTAGCTAGATTCGAGAACAAAGAAGAAAACCATGGAGGGCCGAGAAAACCAAACATGAGGGAGAAACCATGGAAAAACCGCGTGAGAGGCACAATATGTAGCCTAGAATGCACGTGCATATTTGGGAGTTGGAGAAGATTTACCAAGTATCGATCTTTAGAGAATTTAGATATAAATTTGTTGTGGGACTATTTTTCTGTAATTCAAAAAAGGAATTAAAGAGTTGTTTTAAAGAGCTCTTGAAGATACTCTCAGACCTTTTTTGACATGTCTTTCACCGGCTTTAGATTCTCCAATGGTTACCATGAGTTGATGAAGAAAAGAAAAGAATGTGGCCTCACCTGCTCTTAGTTGATGTTAGGGAGGAGTATATGTATATGTATATGTATATGTATATATATATGTATATGTAGTGTTGCCTGTAAGTGAAACTATGTTAAAGAGATACTTAGGACCTATTTGTTTTACCTTTTTGTTGGTTTCTGCCACACAAAAGTTAAAACTGAAAAGCTGAAAAGGTAGCTTGTGCATGTCGAGAAGAGCTTTTCTAACTTTTAATGTGTTTAAAAAGCCAAGGGTCTTTTTAGTAGGGTTTTGGCTTCTTCAAAAATAATGAAGCAAGGATAAGCCATAATTTGCTTCAGCTTCACTACTTTTACTCTGGTATTGACTTTAAAAGTAGTTCTTGAACATACTTGTTTGATAGACTTTCATAACACAAATTATGCCAATAAAAAAACAACCGACATATAAATAAACTAAAAGCTAGAAAGGCCGCTTTTAAGTTAAAAACCTAAAAGATATAACATAAATAAATAGGAGTAGGCGCTTAATCATATTTCACTCTTCACACTCACCAACATGAGAGAGAGAGACAGAGTAGAGACGGGGAGCATTGGGGCGCCGAAGTTGAACAATGGTCACAGAGTCATGTGAGGATCACGAAAGAAATGGAAAAATAGATTTGCCGCCAATTTATTTGAAGTTACCCGCTCTTCCGTACCCAAACCCGACAGCCTGACTGTCGGAGCTACAAAATTACGACAACGCCCCGTTGAGTCTCGTCGCTCATCTAACAGTGCTTCGTGCACTTTCCCCAACAAACCCCTCGTCGAGAAAAATAAAAGAAAAACCCCAAACCCTAGCCCATCTCTACGTGGCACCGCCGGCGGGAACAGCGGCGGCGGCGGCGCAAATGGAGGAGGAGGGGGTACTGGAGGTGCGGTGCGCGGGGTGCGGAGATACGCTGGAGGTGGAGCGCGGCCTGACGGAGTTCGCCTGCCCCAGCTGCGCCACGCCGCAGGCGCTCCCGCCGGAGCTCATGCCTCCGCCGCCGCCGCGACCGCGGCGCGCGCTTCCTCTGGGCCTCTCCGCCGCGCCCGCTCGGGTCCCGTGCGGTGGATGCGGCGCCGTGCTGGCCGTGCCCCGGGGCATCCGCCGCCTCCTCGCGTGCCCGCTCTGCGGCGCCGAGATTGACGTCGACGGCCGCGAGCGCTTTGCTGCCTACAGCGGTGTTCAGGTCATTTCGCCGCCTGGAACTGTCGTGCTCGCGCCCACGTCCTCACGGCTGCTGGAGGTACCTTTGCTCGAGCCTTTCGAATTGCACCTTCCAAGGATCGGAGTGGATGCAAATGAGCAAATTCTGAAATGCATATGTCAGCGTCTAAAAATGTTCCAATTACAGAATCGTAATTTTTGCTGTAATAGCAGCAAATGTCTAGTAACTAAAGATTGCGTTTCATATCTACGAAATTTCCTGAGACCTACATCTATATATTGGGACGACTGTTGCCATTGAATGTATGACTTGGGTGTGATTGCATCGATTTCATCCTTCATTTGCAATATGTTCTATCTATCTGCAAGTCCCTACCTAGGTACTGAATGGTTCAGTTAATTTGTGCTTGCTAGCTAAGCTTAGCATGATAGTTCCTAATGTTTCATCCACTTTGTTTGATAGATAGCAGTAAAAATCAGAAAATGCTGGTTTCATTCTCCACTTAGCCATGAATTTGTAGTTGCCGCTTCTTTAGGAGTGCCACAATATCTGCATAAGAAAGAGCATAAGTGTTTCCGCCGTTGCAAAATCCAGCTATTAGGCCTTCTGGATGTCCCCTAAAGAAATTACCTTTTTGCTTGTCTTCCCAAACTATTGGTTAAGTATGAACTAAGTTGGATTTGAAGGATAAATTTAGTAATTCGATTGAATCTTTTGTGCCACATGAATAGACTTATTACTAACAATGATTCGACAATTAACCTGTTAAATTTCTGAGTGCATATATATATCTTTGGGTGGAGTACAAATTACTGGAGGAGTACATAATCCTAGGGTTCTCCTGTAATCTTCTTCCTTGTTCCCAATCCCATAGCCTATATGCATTATTGTCGAATTGCCTTTATTGATTGTAGAAAAAAACAGCCCACTAGAGGACCATTCACACTTTTATTGATTGTTTTCTCTAAAGTTGCTTCTTGACCTTGAAATAGTTTTCTTCGTTATTTTGAGGCATCTCAATGAGTGGGATGTTGTATTTTTGTTACATCTATCTGTATATACAAGGGTGTGTTGGCTAGTAACATTCGTTCTCTCCACTTGCATTGTTGTGGAGCATGTGCAGGAAGAGACCATAAGCCGGGCAATTCGTGTAGGACAAGTGGAAGTAGGAAGCCACAATTTTCATAGAGGGGAGTCACCCATTAGGTTAGTCAATGAAACTGTTGAAGGGGACGATTTTAGGAAGAAATCTAGGCTATCAACTGTTCCCAGATCTGTTTGTGTAGACAATGTAACAGTGGAACATTCTAGAGAGGAGGCGCATGGAGAGAATGAAAGTGGCTCCGTTAGAAGAATTGGAATCCAAAAGGCTACATATGCCAATTCAGGTATTGTGGAGCAGGATACAGTAGAGCCCCCAATTCAAACTGCTTGTGCCGAACTGGTGGAAGTCCAATCGTGTGGTAACACTACTGGATGGAATCTGAAGAGGAGAAAGAGCAGTGAAACTACTGCTGAGAAACAAAATGGTAAAAAAGGGGATTTGAGTTCTTCGAGAGAACATCTTTCATACAGTAAGCATGTGCAGCCACAAGGTAAGAGAGACAGGGATCCTATCCAGCAGATAGCTTCTTCTCCAGATGAAAATCAATTTGATCCTTCAGATATTGACAGAATCATCACCAGGTTGTGCCCCAGTGTCTTGCCTGAGAAGCAGGCATCGCAGGCAAGCTCAGATGACTTGAACATTGGTGCAATCTTGCCACCTGTCTCCACCAATCATTGTATATCTCAAAGTGACTGCTTCCCACACAGGCAGCACCAAGCTGTGGCTACAGGTTCTCTTGCCAACCGGGGCTTCGGTTCAGTACAAACGCATGAAATGCCTCAGGAATGTTTAAATGGCATAGTTCCTTCTGATAAAAGTAGCAAACAGAAGCAGAATCCACCGGCTGGTATTCTGCACAGGCAATATGTAGAATACCCTAGCCATGTCAGTCAGTCAGAGGAGGTGCAAGTTGGGTCTAACCACAACAAATATTTGGGGCATTACAAGAATACAGCAAAGGGATCCAGGAATTTGTTAACTGAAGGGGATGATTTTGTGGAACAACACCACACTAGTACCAACCAGAGAGTGGACGCTACTACTTCTACACCTCTGCCGACCGCCACTCCCTTGCCTGTTGCAACTCCACCTTCTGTTGTCTCAAGTCTGTATCCACTCTGAACCTCAACTCTCTAGATATTTCTCTAGCATCATTTTCTTTTACCTAGCACTGTTGCATGTTCTCTGGTCATGCAGGACCACCAGTTCAGCGAACACCACTTCATTACAAATCATTAGAAGCTCACCATTCCCAGGTATACTCTCCATTATTTTTCCACTTCAAGTATTTGTCACTGCCTTACTGAATCCAATGGCATCGGTGGAAATGCCTCATTATCAATGGAATTTCTATTAAAAAGAGGTGTCTACATTATTGTCAATGTACTAATTTCTATTAAAAAGAGGTGTCTACGTTCTGCAAACATTCTTCATTTTTGGTGATTACTTGTGCATGCGCAGGGTGCACAATCTGTTGGCATAGGATGTATAAACAGACCACCCAAAAAGCGCGGGGGACGGGGCCCAACAAAACTCATCAAACCACGTAAGGAAGCATACAGGCCTGTGCTAACTCCAAATAACATTGAGTATGTCTTGTAAGTTATATATATATGCATATCACCAGATGCTGGGGATGACTTGTACTTTATAATCTTACATGACATATTGACATTTTGTATTTAGCAACACCTGGGATGTAGAACCTCCTTGTTCCAAGGTGGCCTACACCATCTCTACGCTTCTCAAGCAGTGGCACCCAGGATCAACCTACGTGCCAGCTAATCAACTTGCAAAGGAAGTGCACCACGAAGAATTGATTCTCCATTGGCACCAGTATCATTCAGATACAAGGGCTATTATTATGGATGAATTCCTTGTAAGATTCTTAAGTCAATGACATGTTTCTAAATTCATCAGGTGTGACTGAACACCATTCTATTGTATTACTGCAGCAACGCTACAAGTGGTGCCCTGGGCAAGAAGCAGAGTGTCTGAAGTTATTTGAACGCAAAGTAGTCAGACAATTCAATTCAATCCTGTGTGATGAGAAGCGAAAGGTTAGGGTGAAATTGGTTGCATCAAGGAAATCTAAGGAAGCGTTGGATGCTGCCAGGTCCAAACAGACAAATTTGGCTGGGAAAGAGTTGAAGCAGCAGCACAGAAATCCAGCTTCAGCGGGGAGTGAGGATGATGACCCATTGCAGTGGAAGCCTTTCCCCCCTGAATGGATGCAACCAAAGTGGTGGGAAATGCTATGTGAGCACTGGGCTTCAGAAGAAGTCCTGCAAGTCTCGGCCCAGAAGAGGAAAAACAGATACACAGGAGGTTGTGCCCAGCACACGGCAGGCTCGCGGAGCATAGCCATGCACCGAAAACTTATGGTAAGACTGAGATTGTTGCCTGAATCACACTATTAGTCACAGGTTTCATGATTCTTACTGAACTAATACAGATAATAGAAAATGGTGGAAAGCCAGTATCAGATATTGAAGTATTCAATAAGACCCACAAACATGATGGTGGTAAGGGAGAATTTGTCACTGAGAAAGCTAAGAAAACCGTGGTACGTACTTGATGGCATGCATCTTGTCAATTAATAATTACATCTCCATGTTATCAACTACTCCCTCTGTCAAATTAGGACTATTTTGTTTGTTTGGACAAGAATTTGATTGACAATTACTCTACTAGTGTGTCATTTACGTGATACAATATCATAACCATAAGTAAGTATTTTTCAAGACGAACCTAATGACGTTAATTTTGTATTTCAGAAATCATGTATTGATAAATAAAGAATTTGTTGGTCAAAAGTATGTCTTAACGAAACAAAATGGTTCTAATTTCAAATGGAGGAGTGTCTTAGAAATTAGTTTGATTTTGTTACCTGGAAGATCATTTGTGTTTGCACACCACTATATTTTCAGGAGCGCTTCAAACGTCATTTGGAGGCAGGTGATACTGAAGTAGATCTCAATCTTGTATGGGCACAGCAGGCGACAGGGGGCTCGAAACGTGGGAGGTACTATAGACTCCAGGGCATCATTGACAAAGCCCAAATCGGTGCCATGGCAAAATCTGCCCCAGTTTGTGTAGATAAAGTAACGAAGAAAGAGATGTTCACACAGGACCAAGTGCAGGAGATGATTAGTCAGGCAACACAGCAATTAAATGAAGCTTGGGAGAAGAGGTTTCAGTCCTTGGAGCAAAGGATGCTAGGCACTGTGTCCTCGGAAGCTCCTCAGGTGCACACATGACAGAGATCAAAATTGATTCCTTATTTTTCCCTAATGATTTCTTATCCAAACGATTTTCGTATTGGCATGTTCATCTGCAGCATAATCCATTGCCTTGTGCCGCCCAACCAGTGGCTGAGGACTCGGCATCACACCAGGTAAATGGCATTTTGATGATGTACTCGGCTGCATTAGCTGGTACTGTTGGTTTTCTAGATAAACAAGTCACTGCTACATTACTCTCGTGCGAAAGAACAGTTTATTTTACACTGGGGAAACCGTATCACTGATGCGATTCACACGCGATGCTTTACAGAATGCCTCGGACTCTTCACATGGAGGATCATACCAATCCACAACGGACGATGACGAGGACGAGGACGACGAAGACTATGTTGTTAACTAGGGCCATTTGAGCCAGCTTTGTACTTACTGTTTTATTAAAAGATCTGGCAAGATAGTTGGGGTTGGAACATTGATATTTTCACAAAGGATGTTTCTGTTTCTGTGCAAGATACATTTTAAATGAGGTAGCATGGCTCTCCAGCCCACAACTGTGTGTCTGTCAAGTGTCAACACAGAGACCCGAAGTCGTTGCAGACCTCCCGTACGTGGCCTGCCAAGTTGCCAAGTTTTTTTTTTTTTGACCCTGTGAAGACGTCAAGGCTAGACGACCAAGGACGGAAGAAGGTGCGGCCGTGCCAAACTGTCAACTGCAGTGTTGTTGTCAGTCCTCACGTGAGGTACAAACTAGATGACTGCACATCTAGATCTAGCAATGTTGTTGTCGACCCTCGGATGACTGCTCTTTATGCGCAATCATCAAGACTTGTTGGTATTGATGGCCCGGAGGAAGAGATAATTAATTTGTTGACAAAGTAGGTTGGTATCCTTTTGTTGTTATTTTGGTTTGTTTTGTGATTCACTATAGATTTATTGTGACAAGAGGTTTATAATAAGTCTAGCCAATTTGTGTGTGCCTGTCTCTGAATTGGTTTACGAAGGTGGATGATGCATCGGTGCAAGAGCCAAGGGTGGTATACACATGGACCTAGTTATATGGCAGTATGGATTGAAGTTCAAATGTACCTCACCCCTACACAGTATACACTTCTTTAGCCATCATCTTAATTTGCAGCATTGTTGGAAGTATATTATATTTCAATTCTTCAAAATTTTAAATTACATGTAGATTCACAATTTCAAAACTAAGAAATATAGAGTCAAATTTATCTATTTCTTTTACTTTTCTGATCCAAATACAAGAAGTTTTTGAGGTTCGTCTGTATGTTGTGATAATCTCCAATACATATCACCTGGGTAAGTGGCTAGTCTTGCAATCTTTAATAAAAAGATCTGGGAATTTTGGCAAGCTAATTCAATAAATGATTAAGTGTGGTATGTATATTGCATAATCTTTGTCCAAATGAGTGGTTTTTTGAGAGGCGGATATCATGTTTTATCCTACTACTAAAAAGGACGAAAGCAAATCGTTCACCCGCCTGGTCGCTCGCTCGCCCCGGCTGCCTCCTCTGTTCTGTGTTGCCGGCTGCCGCTACTGCTCCAACTGCTAGAGGTCTGCTGCTGCTGCCTAGCGCCTAGCATGATGGTGCTTAGGCCTGCTGCCTAGGGCCTAGCAACATGTTGGCTGATATGAAAAATCAGACGTCTCATACATGTTGCAAATGTATACTCTCATGCATTATGCAGGTACTGGTTTCCATGCACTTTAACTCATGGGCACATCCCCATTAAAGCCTTGTTTAGTTTCTGAGACCAAAAATTATTATCCAATTATAAACTAATTAAGCTCAAAAGATTTATCTCGCAAATTACAGATAAAATATATAATTAGTTTTTTATTTTATTTATATTCAATGTTTCATATGCCGCAATATTCGATATGACGGGAAATTTTAAAATAAAGACAAAGTATATAATTAATTTTTTATTTTATTTATATTCAATGTTCCATATGCCGCAAGATTCGATATGATGAGAAATCTTAAAATAAATTAGATTTGAGAGTGAACTAAACAAGGCCCTAGATCTATTTTTTTTATTTTGACACTATAGCACTTTTGTATTTAATAATTATTGTTCAACCATGGACTAACTAGGCTCAAAAGATTCGTCTCGCAAATTATAGGTTGTGCAATTAGTTATTTTTTATCTATATTCAACGCTCCATGCATGTGTGTGAAGGGAAATCTTGAAAACAATTTGGATTTTGGGATGAACTAAACAAGGCCTTAGGCCTGGATTAGATTCGAAGTTTTTGAATTTTAACGCTGTAACACTTCGTTCAAAAAGTTTTGGACTAATTAGGCTCCAAAAATTCGTTTCGCAAATTACAGACAAACTATATAATTAGTTATTCTTTTATCTATATAAATATTGTCTAATTATGGACAAACTGTACAAAATTATTATTTTAGTCTATATTTAATGCTCTACTTGTTCTTAAAGACTTACTCCTTTCATATCTATAAACAAGTCATTTTGGACAAGGTTTGGGTTAAACATTGAGAATATAAATTATGAATAACTTTAAGTCATTGAGTTTGAAAATATGAAAACCATGTGAATAGATTTGTATTGAAAAATATTTTTATACCACTTTTTGATAAATATTTTTTTATAAAAGTAACAAGTTAAATTTAGATTTTGGAGACTGTGCCATTGTCTAAAACAACTTGTTTTATAGGTATGGAGGGAGTATGTAATATTATATTAATATTTAATTATCACGGTTGCAATATAGATTCTTACATTATAGATGTTTTAGTTTCGCATTCAAAGTTAGAGTTAACTATCTATCTTTTTTGAATTCCCTAGAGGGATATGTTATTGTAGTATTTTATGTTCCCGTTGCAACGCACGGGTATTTACCTAGTGAACTTATAATTTTGGAGGCTAAAGTTGAACATGTATTCAGAAGACTTTTACTTCACGTGTCATACTAATATATGTATATCGACAAACATATTTGGCAGGTATTTTGTTGTAGTTGATAATTTATGGGATGCATCTGCATGGGAAATTGTTAAATGTGCTTTCCCTGAGGGCCACTGTGGTAGCGAAGTGTTGACAACTACGCGAATTGAAAGGGTGGCTGTGGCATGTTGCAATTTTCAGTGGAACTTTGTTTACATAATGAAACCTCTTGATGATCATAATTCCAGGGAGTTGTTTCATTGTAGAGTTTTTGGGTCAGTAAATGCATGTCCTCAGTCAATTGAAGAACCATCTGAAAAAATTCTACAAAAATGTGGTGGTCTGCCACTAGCAATCGTCAGTACAGCTAGCCTTTTAGCTAGTCAATCCAATAGATCAGTGTGCCAATGGAACTATGTCCTCAATTCTCTACGCTCCAATCTGTCAACTCCATCCTTAGAAGGGATGAGACAGATACTAAACCTTAGCTACACATATCTTCCTCATCATCTCAAGACATGCTTATTATATATTGGTATGTATCCAAAGGACCATGACATTGAAGTGAACCACTTAGTTATGCAATGGGCCGCTGAAGGTTTTGTTAGTGGATTAGATGGGAGAGATGCATTGGCAACTGCACAGAGCTATTTCAATGAACTTGTGAACAGTAGCATGATCATCCAGCTTGTTAAACTTAATGGTTGGACGATGAGCTTATTTAGACTCTAAGTCCACATTATTCGAAGTAATAAATAACTTTAGACTCTATGATAGATCGAGTCTGCATTGTGAGTGCCCTAAGATGGGCTAGAGGTGAGCGGTTAACATTTAATACTAGTAGGATAGCAGGGATGAAACAATATTTTATTGGTCCACGCATGGTGCATGCAACCCATTTATCTCGGTACATGCGCTACGCTCGACGGTAAGGCAAACATTGGCTTCCTTCTCTTTCTTTATTTCTCTCTCTACCACATAGGATTTTGATGACGTGGATCACGTTACAGTCTGCTGAGTAGGACTTATAATACTTGCTCTGATAGGTCACTCTGACGGGTGGAACTCTCTACGCTTGTCTGCCTGCCATCTCGAGGAACTGCACCTACAATTCCAGTTTCCGCGGCTACCAGCGTGGGTTGGTCAGCTTAGCACGCTCATGATCTTGGAAATACACCTTGACGAGTTGGATATGGATGGCATTGCTGTTCTTGCAGGTTTACCTGCACTCACCCGTCTTGTGCTGAAGGCGAACCATGTTCCTGCTGGTGGCATTGTCTTCAGCAGGGGCACGGTGTTCAGGGCTCTTACTTTGCAGCACCTAGGCCGGCCTCCCCTTCAACTTTCAGGCTGGAGCAATGCCCATGGTCAAGATCCTTTGCTTTCGATTGCATGTGCGAGAACTCAACTATGTCGCCAGACTTCATGGTGGGGGTGGAAGAGAAGCCATTGAACTGAATCATGCATTGCTGTTGTTGAGAAGGCCGTATGCTTGGCTAGCTTCGCATGTTCACGCCATCGAGCACCTGCCAAATCTGAAAAAGGTTTTCATCTGTCTGGGTTACTCTTAGGAGCTTTGTCAATAATGTTGTCACGCCATCGAGCACCTGCCAAATCTGAAAAAGGTTTTCATCTGAAAAAGGTTCTAGAAGCGAAGAGTCACAAGTGCCAATTATAGAGGCTGCAATTAGGAGCTTCTTCGACGAGCATCATCCAGGAGGCCCCACCATTCATGTAACAAGCTATACTTATATGATGATTAAATTGCATTCCTGTACATATATACAAGAGTACTGTAGAGCTTCTCTGCAGGCATCAATACTCTGAGTTAGTTCAGTCTTAGGCCTTTGGATGCATATGTATCTACTTCAATCCACATATGTTGAAGAGGATTGGAGTGAAACTTTTTAGTTCCACTCCAATCTATACTTCAACACATGTGGATTGAGATGAATATATGCGCATCTAAACAAGGCCTTAGTAGTGAGATCCCATGACATAGCATGCTGTGTTCGTGTTGACTCGTACTCGTTGATACTGTCTTGCTAGAAATATCTACCGGAGCTCTTACAAAATTGAGGATTTTTGTCTCAATGGAGAAGCTGGATCTCTCTATACTTTTTCATCCTCCATTTGGCTAAATGGGCTCCCTGGAAAATGATTCGGCATGCTCATGGTCCAGTCTACGTCAAGTGACAATCCAATAGCAGAGGCAGGATTTTGCCTAAGAGCATCTTCAAGGATTTTGCATAATTGACTTAACATTTATTGTTGTTTGCAAACTCCCAAAACAAAATGCAAAGTCTAAAAATAGGCCATCTCCAAGGGTTTTGCATAATTGACTTGACATTTACCCAAAATGGACACGAATGTGAATTTTTTCCTTGTGGCGCGCGGTCGCGGTTCCTTCCCGCACGGTCAACTTCTTCGCGCGCCCAGGTACCCGCGCCACGAATTGTATCGCCGCTAGTTCTATCGCCAATCAGGTCGCCGCCATTTCCCGCGTGATGGAGTCGGTCGCGATCGGCTGCGCAGAGGACCGATGCTCGCGATAGAGTCCCTCGCGACTTTGATCGGCTGCGGATGGCGGCGCGTGGAGGGCCGGGGGGGTTTCTATCGCGATCGATGGAGCATATATGACGCGAAAAAAAGTCCGGATCGCGCGGGGGACCGGGAGACACGCACGATCGGACTTTTGCCAAGCCATCCGCGGCTTGGCAATTATGCTAAATTTGCTCTCTCATTTGCCAAGTTGTCTAAAATGCAAACTCTAAATGCAAAACCGTTAGATACCTCATTTTGTAATTTATGGCAAATTACAAGAATACAAACCCCAAATGCAAAATTGTTGGAGATGCTCTAAACCTCACAAATGATCAAGTCTGCGAGTATACATTTTTTTAAATGAACCCACTAGTAGAGCAACTAATCTTATACTCTTATAAAGCTAAACCCCACTAGAGATTTCTCTCAACATGTAAGCTATCCACATCAACAATCCACTAAAACTTGCAATTATAGCCAACTAGCACATGTAATTATGATAGTCATCTCTTTATCTACTAACATACATTTAGTTGTTCATATTGATGTGTCAAATCATTCAACAAAAATTAATTTAAGATAATTTCATTCATATAACTATAAATATAAATAGTCTAATTTCTTCTTAAATTATTTGAAATTCCCGCAGCAACGCGCGAGATATTTTTCTAGTTATATTAATAAAGAAGAAGATCCAGGATAAACACCAGTACCACAAAAAAGAACAAAAACACTACACCTGAGATAACTTTTTTGAATGGAACATGAGGCAGTGGAAAGAGCCCGCGGAATTCTTATTGTTATAACATGCAGTTTTATTCCATAATCTAGAAATTGGTTATCTATTTGTTTTTGTAATAAACATAACAAAGAGAAAAAAATTTGCTCTGATGGTTGGAATCCCTCTATTTATTTGTTTTTTAATGATGTTAGTGAGTGAAGCAATCCATCGGTCCATTTTGACCCCCACTAGAATTTATTGCAAAGAAGTTCTCCAAATACAACAAGCAAGAAATAAAAAAAGTTACAAAGAAGATTAAAAGGATTACACATGTTTCTCGACCTATATCAATAAGAGGATGAAATTTGTTTTTGTCCATAGAATAACTAGAGCAAATTCAGCTTTGAAGACATCCTTGTATTGAAGCTTGTAGGTTCCTGAAAATAGGTCCGTGCTTCTTCCCATTCGACTGGGCACGTGGCCTCCTGGATGGCAGGCCGGCTCAGGGCAGGCGTATCTAGTCTGGGGGCTGCCGGCCGCCAGCATCTGCCATGGTGCGCAGACACGATGACGACGACGGGAGGGGACCCAGACCTCGAGAAGAGGTATCACAGTCCTCCAGAGTTCGGCAGCTCTTCGCCGCCAACTTATCGCCAAACCGTGTCCGTACTAGCTAGGGGCGCTGGAGCCCATGGAGCGTGGGCGCACGTTGTGCCGATCGCCCTTGCGCTCAAGATGGGAGCGCGACATCCTACAAACTCACAACTGAAGATTGGGAGCGCCGTCGCTCGCAGTCACCACCACACCGCGGATCTGCCTGCAGCGCTCAATTCCTGGATCTACTGGCTGAGAACGTTGCAGCCCAAGCCCAAGGACCTCTCCACTGGGACTAGGAGTTTGATCCAATGGTTCATGAGTCCCAGCGAATGACAACCAACACCCTATGATCTGCTTCTCACCTGAAGATGGAACTGGCAGATTGGAGTCGCCGAGGTATGTGCCAGTCTCGGAGACGTTTGCACCGATCACTATGGGTGACATGGGGATGGGGGCATTCAGCTCTGACCTCCTGGGAGGGGAGGATGTCCTGTTTGGTCTGGGGGTTCAGCTGCCAGCAGATCCCCAGGTGGAGGAGATATCTGACAGGGTGCACCGGATGGACATCGACACCACAGATACTGGAGATCGAGAAGGAGGCCACAGATGGCAAGGACGGCACCATGTCCGGCTGTACTGCCTTCTGTAAGGGCATCCTTCAAGGACCCCTGCTGCCTAGGCCTGCTACTTCACCTCGGCGGGGTGGCAGGGGCGCAAGCAGGTCATGGTGGGGGGGGGGGAGGGGAGCCGCTCCCCACCTGGTTATATATTAAAATGCCCCAAACGGCTGATGTTTAGATTACATGTACACGCTTAGCATAGCGCTTAAAGATTGAGGATCACAACATCGTGATCAAGACAACATTAGAAGGTACAACAATAGACATTCTATCTCTGGCCTTGTCTCGCCATCTGGAAGACGGAGCACCAAGAGTCAGTGATTGGTTTTTACGGCGTGGCAGCCTGTGTTTCCACTAGAGAGCAGCAAGCTTGCATAGGGTAAGGACCTGAGCTAGGGTTTGTGTTTCATTGCTGAAGATTTTTGCATTCCTTGCTTTCCATATCTGCCAGCAAACCAGCACAATGAAGGTTGGGAACAGGTCCAGAGGCACACCCGTCGGTGGGGAGATCGAGTACAGGGCCGAAACATCAGAGTCTTGTAGGAAGACAATCCCAAGCTTGCTCCAGACTTGTTTTCCAAGGTCGCAGCCCCACATGATGTGTTCAGGTGATTCTTCAGCCGTTTGGCATATCTCACAGGAGAGGTTATCGACAATGTGTTTCTTGAACAATATTGACCGACATTGAATTCTTCTTTGAAGGAGTAGACAAATGAACAATTGCACCCTTGGAGGTGCTGGGGTTTTCCAAATAAAATCAGCCCTGGCATCATTGGTTTGCCCACGGGCCATAAGCATCCTGTAGATTGCCCCGCTATCCAGGTTGTGCTCCCCTCTACTGAACAAGGAAGTTCTCCTGTCACGATCTTGGCTTAGGGTAAAGTTGGAGATCTTTTCCTAGATGGAGAGAAGGTCATTTGCTGCCTGAGCGGACAGTCTTGAAACAAGTGTGTTTTGAACTCCAATGGACACATTTCACTGACAGAGGCCTTCTTGAAGGTACAATGGCTGTGCAGCGCCGGGTATATTCATCAAAAGCATCCTCACTAGCCCATACATCATACCAGAAGGAGGCAGATTTTCCATCACCGATGTTCACAGTGGTGATTGCTCGGTACAGCGGTAGGATTGAGCGCAGTGTGTTCCAGTTATCACCGTGAATTTCACCAGTAAGAGTGATGACTGAAGTTCGTTCCTTAACCCATTGCGCCCAAGTAGAAGAGGTTGGGCAGTGGAGCTTGTGGATCAATTTCAGAAGCAGGCAGATGTTTTGAGTTCCCATATCTTTAATTCCCAAGCCGCCTTGATCTTTTGGTTTGCATACATTGATCCAGGGCACTAAACATGCAGAGGCAGAAGAGTGTCCGGTGACATCCCCTGACCAAAGGAAAGCTCATCTCTTTTTGTCCATCTACTGGATCACTGCAGGAGGCAACTGCATTGAGCTCATGAAGTACACAAGTAAGGCATCGAGCACGACATTGACAAGTACTGATCTTCCCATGGTGTTGAGTAGGTTTACCTGCCAAGAACCCAAATATTTATCTGCTTTATGAATGTAAGGGCTGAAAGCTGATACTGGTAGCTTGTTCACTGAGAGTGGAAGTCCCAAATACTGCTGCGGGAAACTTTCTTTTCTGTAGCCAAGAATGGTAACATAGGAGTTCAGCACCGGATGCTCAACATGAATAGGAACTAGGGTACTCTTGGAGAAGTTTATATGCAAGCCAGTGATGCTGGCGAAGTTGTCTAGAATTTCCCAGAGGTGGGTTGCTGCTGCTGAGTTTGCTCTGAACACAATGAGCGTGTCATCAGCGTATTGCAATACAGCACACGACATGGCATCTTCAGTTGGATGTCTGATTGCAGTGCAGTTTCTGATCATCCCCTGTAGGGTTTCAGCGACTAGCAAAAAGAGATAAGGGGAGATAGGGTCTCCCTGACACAATCCTCTTTTGCAAGTAATCCACAGACCCGGGCAACCATTCACCAGGAGTGAGGTTTCAGAGGAGCTCAGGATGTCTGACATCCAATTTATCCATCTATGGCAGAAACCTCTAGCATGCATGACACTAAATAATCCATCCCAGTTCACTATATCAAAGGCTTTCACAAAATCGAGTTTCAGCACGATTGCCGGCCTCTTCTTCTTGTGGCAGACTTGTACTAATTCGAGGGCATATATGAAAGTGTCTATTATGGACCTTCCCTTTATAAAACCAGTTTGATGAATATCAATTAGTTGTGGAATCTATTTCTGTAGTCTTGCAGTAAAGACCTTGGACAGGATTTTCAAGCTACAGTTCTGCAAGCAGATGGGTCTGAAGGCTTCAACCTCAACAGCTGCAACCTTTTTTGGTAAGAGGACCATGTGTGATCTGTTAATGCGTTCAAGTTGTGCTTCTCCCCTGTAAAAAGCATGCATGAACTCCATGATCTCCAACTTGACTCGGGGCCAGGTCAACTTGTAGAAAGCTGGGCCAAACCCATCAGGCCCAGGAGCACTGTTACTTTTCATTGCCAGGATTGCAGCTTTGGTTTCTTCTTCAGAGAAAGCACTGACCAGGGTGTTGCTTGGTTGGGCACTTGTTAAGTAAAGGTCAGTTAAATCTGCCACAGTGGAGACGCCAGTTACCTGATGATTGACTTGAAGTATCTGGTGAGGGCTTCTGTGTTTTCCGGAGTGGCTAACAACATCCTACTGATCAACCCGAAGCAATCTGATGTAGTTGCCCCTTAGTCGCTGAGTTGCATTGGCATGGTGATAGGCAGTGTTGGTGTCACTTTCTTTTATTGCTTTTTGCTTGCTTTGCTGCTTCCAGTAGGCTGCTCTCTCCTTGATGAGCTCCTGAAGTCTTTCCTGTGTTGTGTATCTAGCCTGGAACTCTGCTGACGTGTTTCTTCAAAATAATCGAACAATTGCACAATGAATTGATAGTTTTGGATTAGAGTGGGTGATGTGCATTTGGTTTTATTTTAAAACTGGGTGTGACATTCATGCACACAAGATGTTGCAATGGAGAATGAGCAAATCAAGCAAGATGTGGTTTGCCTCACCAAGGACTTGATGGTCACACTGTTTTGGTTGCCATATCCTTCATAAAAAGGCCATAAGGTCAAATTCAAATTATTATCATAAATAGCGAATTAACAAATGGAAGTTATAATTTTTAATAATACAAGGGGAAACAAGAATATGACATGAATGAAAGGGATGTTGAGGTTCAATGAAGTAGAGTTAGTGGAGGTGATAGGAGCAAAAGGGCTTATACCAACAATTGTAGAGGAAGTGTTGGAGGGGGAGGATGCATTGCGTGTGAGAAGGCAAAAAGTGCCCCAAAAATCGATCCATATATGCACCTCGCACGCTCACCGGTTGTTGTCAGGAGCTTTGTAGCCTTCATGCCTCGCATGCTCGCCTGAGCCACCACCCCTCACACGCTCGCTAATCATCGCACTTCACCCGTTGGTCTGCCAACCGGTTGTAGGTCCCTTGTAGCTATGCCCCCTCCCAATCTCCGCTACCAAATATCGTGCCACTGGCTCAGTCTTGGCTATGGGCAAGCCCTCTAAAACTTCTTTGGTTCACCAACCTTGGGTTGTGTCATGTTGTTTCGGTGGGGTATCAGAATTCCTATGCTCCTTGTGTGCTTTTTGTTGATTCACGGTTTGCTTTGTTTCTTTGTTGTATCTGTTAAACACTATGGTTATACTAAGATGTAGCTTTGCAAATTTTCTATCCATCTATATTATATATCACTACTACATATGTATAAATCACTATTAGTTCAAAAAGCTCACCGATGTTGGTTTTTGAACCGGCACAACCATACAGGCAGTGATGAAGGGGGCTCAACATTGCTGGTTCTAAAAAAGCCAACAATAATGTAGTTTCCAGAAAATCCAAAAAGCAGACAAATCTATAACTCCTATAAATGAAAACCCCACTAGCCTAATTCTCTAGCATATCCTTACGCCACGTCATCCGCTTTTACTCCTGCCCTACTGCAGCCTCTCTTGCGCACCAAGAGGAAAAAGAAAAACAGAAATGCATCATCAATTCCACCTGCCTCCTGGCCTCCTGGGAAACGCAACCCACCTCCGCCCATCATCCATTGCGCTTCCTAACTCGGATGCCGTCAACTCTTCGACTCCCCATAAACGATTGTGCACCAACCAATTTATTTCTGTATCAATTCCTTGGCCACCACTGCAAACACCTGCGGAAGAAACCAAACCATCACACTACCTTCATGTTTAAATAGCTACGTGTATGCTATCATCTCTGTACTGCATCGTGCTCTTCGACGCCGGACAGGAAAGGGGAGACCTCTATTGTTGTGGCCCTGTCCGCGCTGGCTACTCAACCTCAGCACAGCCCCTCTCTGCCCATCGGCATCAGCTGGGTCGGCCTCGGCACTGCCAGTCTGCATCCGCACCACACTACCGGACAGCGGCTCTTTGCCTAGCGCCGCGGTATTTCCCGAGCGCGGAAAACAGAGCGCTCGGCAACGGTGGTCTTCCCCGGTGGCCGGACGAACACCGCTCGCCGAAGACACGCGC
>Ga0182004_10000029_pt1 | contig 46569 bp, 42 predicted proteins | sample Sormic07211540_1_FD_120479 | JGI IMG/M metagenome (GOLD analysis project Ga0182004, IMG submission 120479) | Endophyte microbial communities from Sorghum bicolor roots, Mead, Nebraska, USA - 072115-40_1 MetaG | ecosystem: Host-associated > Plants > Roots > Unclassified | place: USA: Nebraska...
AATAATAATAATAATAATAATAATAATAATAATAATAATAATAATAATAATAATAATAATAATAATAATAATAATAATAATAATAATAATAATAATAATAATAATAATAATAATAAATTGTTTGCTAATTTAGTGTGAGAAAAAAATACTATTAACTAACAGAAAAAATATTACTTATAAGACAAACGAACATATTATATGCGCGTATTTATTAGGGTGAGTACGTTGAAAAACGAAGAAGAGTTGTTCCGTGTAATAATAGAAGAAAAAACGGATTGTCGGATTCACGGCAGCAGTGGCAAATTGGAGATGTGAGATCCCACAACTCCGACACTGCATGGGAGAATGTAGACTACTGAGTCCGATTGGCAGTAACCACATCGACTGCAATACAACCGCGGTCCACGGCCTATAAATCAAAACGAGGTCACGCCACCGTCTCACGCGTATTTGCTCCGTGCCTCCAGCTCCAAGAACTCCTCCACCATGTCGGCGGCGGACGCTCTAGGGCTCCCGCCGGGGGTCCGGTTCGACCCCACGCCCGAGGAGCTCGTCGAGTTCTACCTCATGCCGCGCGCCTTGGGCCAGCCCACCGCGGTGCCCGGGATCATCATCGAGGACGCCGAGGCCACCACCAGCTCGCGCCACCCCTGGAAGCTGCTCACGCGCAACCGGCGCACGGAGGACGACGAGGCCTACTTCTTCGAGCGCGTCGCGAGCGGCGACGACGCCAGGGGCGGAGCTGCTCGTCAGGACCGCAGCTGCGGCGGCGGGCGCTGGACGTGGGTGGGGCAGAAGCGCTTCCCGGACCAGGTGCTGCCCCTGCCCCTGCCCCTGCGCGGCGAGGCCGAGCAGGTGTCGTGGGGCAAGTACTCGCTCAACCTGCAGGAGGGCCGCCGGCGCAAGGGCGGCAGCACGGGGTGGGTCATGCACGAGTACACCATCGCCCCGCCGCGGTGCCCCCCGTGCCCCGTCAAGCTCTGCCATGTCGCCTTCACCGGCCACGGCCAGAAGCGCCAGCGCGTGCCCGACGACGACGGCGAGGGCGAAGAGCTAGAAGCCGGGACCGGGATGCCTCAGCACAAGCGCGTCGCCACCGGGACCGGGTCGACGCCTTCGTCTTCCGTGATAACGACGGCGACGCCGGATCACGGCGGTCTCGGGGCGGCGCACCTGCAGAATCAAGAAGAGCCGTTCCCGAACTATTATGAGACATCATCATCGGTTGGCAATTTCTGGGGCTCAGACGCTGGATTTAGCCAAGAATCATCTATCCGATTCTGCCAAGAATCATCTATCCGATTCAGCCAAGAATCATCCATCACCGTCCTGGATCCTTGGTACCCTGACGCCGGAACAAGCCATCAAGAACCCTTTCTGCTGGATCAGGAACTCGCTCAGAACCAAGGATATTTCTCAACCCAGCCGCAAGCTTATCATCATCAAGAACAATTCGTGAACCACGGGGTGCCATCCGCCGAAGCTTTTTGCGCAATGCTATTGGCATCAGGCCTCAGATCAAACGAAAGCCAAGAACCTCCTTCAGGGCAACCTCTTCTTACTAAAGAAGAGCAATTGCGCCTGCAGCTGGATCAGCCTTTTGGCGGCATCAGCACGCTGCAGTGCCCTCCCATACAACCGGTCAGTGACGACGGCGCGTACCACGAGGAGCTGCCGATGGATCAAGTGTCCTGCACTACGGAGCAATCGTCTGGAGACATGGACGACCTACCTGAGTTCTTCGAGGGATGGGGCGATCTCGACACCTTCACCGACACGTCAGGCGTGCAAGACTCCGATTATGGCATGGCTGCCGGAATTCTCGCCGACGGTGGCCCTGGAGATGGAACTTTTGCAGTTACGGCATAGGGACGTGTCCGGTGTCCCATAAGAATTTTGATTCTTTACATCGTTCTTTTGTTGTGGTAGTGAGCATACTCTGTTAGTTGGCGTGAGCACCCTTAGCATACTCTGTTTTCCTGTATCTTGGTGCTCTGTTTTGACTTTTGAATGACACTACTAACCAGAGTTGACATCGCTGGATCGTTTCTTGATCCATCAAGCATCGTCATATCGTGTTACAATATTATCCTCCCTGCAATTCTTTTTTTTTCTTCTGTTTCTTTGGGGTTCAGATTTATATATCGTAGCTAAGTTACATATGGGTGTGATGTTGTTTCATGGGACCCAATTGTGATCCATGGGAGTATCAAGTATGAGATGTGATTGTGCTATACTGAACGATGCTTATTCTAGCAATGTGATAGACTTATGCAGTGTGCTGTGCTGGCAACGTGAGCCTGTTCGCCTGTCTGAAAAGCCATGACTCATACTGTTCGTTGATTTATTGCGAGAAAAAAATACTGTTGAATGACTGATAGATTCGGTACATAAGTTTAAGCGAACAAGGAGCAAGAGTGACTTTTCTGCTGGTGTAAAGAAAACATGAAAATGGTGATCAAACTGTTAGGCAGATTGTAGGGACTTACCCCTTCCAGTTTCATAAAAAAAACTGTTAAGGAGAAGGAGAAGCAGACCGTCGAGGACTAGAAATCTTGATGTGTCCTTCCGTCCATAATATGAGAATCGTGGCGTGCTTAACATTCATTTCTACATACTTACAACGCTTAAGGACCATTTCTCAAGTAGCAAACTCCACAGTATAGGCAAAATGAAACTTCATTTGTCCTAAAACAAATCAATTTCTAGAATTACGAAAATTATCTTTTAGTTTCACAAGCTTCAAAAAAAAGTGTAACAGCATCTACGAGATGAAACAAGTATATTATGAGAAAATATTTCATGATATATCTAGTGATGTTAATTTGGTGTCATAGATATTGGTACCTCTGTTTGTATAAATACATTATTTTTTAAGTTTGATTAAATTTAAAAGTTTAACTTGCAATAACTCTATACGTTCATTTAATTTAGCTATATATTTTTTAGGATTTCAGTATACTTTAATTCTTCAAACTTCAAACTCTGCATTATGAACTTTTGGGTTTTGGACATTGGATTTCTCGAATGTCGAGGGCAGACAGTAGAATCTTGACTTAACTGGCCCCGGGCCCTCACATGTCAGTCTGAGCCAGACCCGGAAACTGGCGGTGCCGCCCTTTCACAGGCAACGCATCGAGGATCCCGACACGCGACACATTCCGATTTGAGTCCGCCTCCGGCCTCTCCCCCTTCCACTCCGCCGCACCACCACCGTCCCCAACGCAAGTGCTCCGGCGATGGACCCCGCGGCGGCCGCGCTAGGTGCAGCACCCGCCGCTGGCGCGCCACCCCCGGGCGCAGCCGCAGGGGAGCAGCAGGCAGCTCCCCGGGTTGAGCGGCTCAGCGCGGGGGTGCAGCAGCAGCTGAACCTGGAGGGGATGCGCGCGCGCGCGGTGGGGCTGTACAAGGCCATCTCCCGCATCCTCGAGGACTTCGACGTCATCGCCCGCACCAATCCCAGTGCCTCCCCCAAGTGGTAACTTCATCCCCAGCCCTGTCCCCCTCTTATTGGCTACGGGGTGATGGCCGCAGTGGGTTCTAGGGTTTAATTAGGATGCCTCTGCTCTGCTCGTGTGGTGTTTCTGCGCGATTGCTGACTGGTATGGTATGGTTGCCTCGGGGTGAATTGCAGGCAGGACGTGCTCGGGCAGTTCTCGATGGTGAGCATGGAGCTCTTCAACATTGTGGAGGACATTAAGAATGTGTCCAAGGTGTTTGTTGTGTACCCCAGGAATGTCAATGCCGAGAATGCTACAGGTATGTTTCTGAGTTTTCTTCTTATTTTCCCCTTTATGGATGCACATATCTTCTGTTTATCTCTGTGTCAATTTAATTGTCACATAATGGGATTTGTTTTTTTGTAGAAATCATAATTAATATGTAGTTTTGATCTAACATAGGAGAGTTTAACATCTGTTGGTTATGTTCTAGTTGCATGGTGTACTGAATCAGTTATGGAATAGAGCATCTCCAGTTCAGGGACAGCAATTTCCAGAGGCACCTTAGGAGTTCATTAGCCTTGTCTATAAAATTTTGGTTGGTTCAATTAAGACATGAATTTTGAATGAGCTCTCAGACTTTCGAAGTTTTCTACTAGTCATGGCCTTAATTTCAGGGCAAGTTATTCTGAGATAAATAAACACAATGGAAATGGCCCAACAAAAATGTATTGGAAATGGTCGCTCTAATTGTCCATGATGCATTGCAATTTAGTGTTCCCATTTTGCATATTGTCAATGGTTTGTACAGTTATTTGTTATTAGTGTTGCAGCATAATCCTTATCTGCTCAGTATGAATATTGCAGTACTACCTGTAATGCTGTCGTCAAAACTGCTGCCTGAGATGGAAGTTGACGAAACTACAAAGAGAGAGCAACTATTGTCTGGAATAACTAATCTACCGGTGCCTACACAGATTGAAAAATTAAAGGTGACCAATTTAGTATGTAGAGTGGAAACCTATAGCATGTGTTGCTAGCTTGATTTATTGGCTATCTGTTAATTAGAATGGACTTGATATCATTCCTTTTGCTTTCAGGCTAGAATAGAAATGATTGCGAGTGCATGCGAAACTGCTGAGAAAGTAATTGCTGAATGCCGTAAGAGCTATGGGCTGGGAACCCGTCAGGGGACAAATCTTGGTCCTACATTGGACAAAGCACAAGCTGCAAAGATACAGGAGCAGGAAGGCCTACTTAGAGCAGCAGTAAACTATGGTGAAGGTGAACAGCATAGTGTTTTGTCGATGTTGATACAAAAATGCAGTTAGATTTCCAAAGTAAAGTATTTTTACTTCTATTTTGTGTGACAGTTTCTGTACGTATAGCTTTACTAAAGTTATTTGATCGTCAGGATTACGGGTACCTGGAGATCAGAGGCAGCCACAATCTCTTCCTAGCCATCTGATAGAAGTGCTTCCTTTAGGAGACGGTGCACAAAATTTTGGTGATAGTTCTGGTACGTAGATTTTCTTGTGTATCTAAACTGTCTTAATGTACCTATCCTTGTTTTGAGTTTTGACATCTATGGATTATTTTATTTTCATGTGCTACAGTCCGAACTCCTATTGTGCTAGGATTAGTGTCTATCCTCGATCGCTAAAATCACAACAATTTTGCATTGGAGATGTGTGCTGTGAAAGTTCCTCATGTGTTTAACTCTCTTTGCCATATTAATTGGAGATATGTGCCGCAGAAGTTCCTTGCATGCTTAACTCTTTGGCATTTGCATTGGAGATGTATTTCACAAAAGCACATCTAATTACTATTTGTATTTGCAGGTAGTTATCCCAAAAATACGTCAACATTTGCACCTAATAATGTCAACAACCAGGGAAATCAGGTTCAAGTTTCTGTTCTATAACTATAACTGAGTTATTATTATGATATTAGAAGAGGTCCATCTTCTATTGTTATTGCTCTTTTGGTTGAAAACCTCTTTTAAAAAAAAGAAGCTGATTGACTGGCATAGTCCATTCTGTTTTTTCATGACATCAATCATCTACCCACGGCGTTGATAGGATAGTTTCATAGGGAATGGCAATAACCAAACTCAGATAAATGTTTGATATTTCTGTCTAAAATTTCAAGTCTGTTGCCTTTGTACTACGTAGGCATCCGGAGGACAGTTACTTGGAAGACCTGCGCCATCACCTGGAACCACAGGAACCCCTAATTTCGAGAATGTGTCCACTCCTCCGATGCCATATGCTAACTCTCCTAGGTCAGGCACCAATATGATGAATACCCCGTCCCCCCAGCAGCATCTAACACCACAACAGCAGAGGCAAAAGCTGATGCAAGCATCTCAACAGCAGCAACTGCATGCTCAGCAGCTGAGGCCATCAGCTGCTGGGATGCTAGCGCAGGTAAAGATAGGTTTACATTTGGGACTCTGGATGTGCTTTAGTTTATAGATTTTCTGTAGTATGTGCTTCCCTTCTTGATCTTGTTCCGAATCCACATTTTTCCCTGTAGAGCGCACTTCCTCAGCTACAAGATTTACAGGGGCAGGCTCAACAAAAACTACAGGCAATTACTGACCCCCTCTTTTCTGCTGAAGTAGTGCTTTCGCATGAAAACTTAAATTTCTGAAGAAAGCCTTTTGTAGGTCCCTGGTCAACAGCAAATGCAGTACAACCAAGCCTTGTCACAACAGTTTCATAACAGACAGATGCAACCTGGACGTATGCAACCAGGCATGGCTCAGAGTCAATTGAATCAAGGAACTCAGCTACGGAGTCATTTGGGCCAGTTTACTGGAGCTGCGAATAGTGCAATGTTCAATGCTGCACAGGCATCATCAAACTCACAAATGGTTAGATATACCTTTTCTTAATAATTTAGTGAGGAACATTTTCCTAAATTAATAGTTAGAGTTTATAGATATGCATTTATGAGATCATGAGATGGACTAGAGAAAAAAAAGATTCTTAGTTCGCTAGCCTGATCTATAGATTATTTTGTACATGGTCCCATACTCCCATGATTGGCTAATCTTGTCTAGTTTGGTTTTGCATTTTAGATGGCAAATATGCCTGGATCACAGTCGCTTATGCCACAAATGCAGGTCAGTTACTTTTTCTTGTCTTTCTACATCCAGGTTTCATCAGAAATAATTTTCTGCATCTATTCGAATAAAATAATTTCTGCATATGGTATAATTGATCACAATTACTGGGCAATGACAGTCTGTATTCCCCTTTGCCCTTGTAGATCTTCAGGAAAGATGACTTTGTTACTGCATTGCACATGAGAGTTTGATGTAGGGTGGTCTGATTAATATAGGCCTATTATTTTTGTAGTCGCTTGATTCATATGATCAATGACAAAGCTGGTTGTCCCAAACAAGTTCAGCAGATGCATCTCTAATTGATGGACTAGGGTAGTTTCATTTGGGCTGTTGGCTTCTCTTGCAATTTTATGGTAGTCTGATTAATAAGGTTACAGTTTTAGGATATCTTCCCCCTTTTTTTTTGAAAAAGGTTCTTCTCTTATACTAACGATATCTTGTCCACTATGGGCATGATGATTTCCTGATTACTGAAGGGGCAGTATATTATATAATATAATAAAGATTGCGGTATTTGTTGCCTTTTTTTTGTCTGTCCTGTTTCCAGACTGTTTCATCCTTCACACATAACTTCTTGTATTTAATGTATTATTTTTATGATTATTTCTCAGTATGGTATGGCTGGTGGGCATCCACAGAGGAGTCATCCCCAAATGCTGACTGACCAAAGTATGTATCCCTTTCTCTTTTTAAGATATTTCATCAAGTTATCACTGTTAAATGAATAAAGATAAAGACAAAAATAAAAATGTTACGAGTCATGGATTCGAGACATCATATTCAACTATCAACTGTTTTGGTGGCATTACTGGTTTATTTGGTAGAAACTGGTCCTCAGTATTAGAAATATGTGTGTGCATTGCAGAGGCAAGTCCTTTGAGTCGCATAAATCTAGATACTGATCCGATCATAATTCAAAAGGACAAATTATATTGTAATTATGTCATTACAAAAACATGAGAATTTAGTAACTAGGAAAAGTTAGAGCTCTTTCCTCTTAAGATTTTTAGTGATTTTTACCACACTGGGTCCACTTTCATTTCTTCTGGTGCTAGTTACTACAACTAACTTCCTCAGTTAGCATGGGGACTTAGAATCAGTGCCGGATAAAAAGTGCCATTTGATTTTGAATCGTGATTGGCCTATTTTACTTTGTGCCAAAAAATTATCGTCTCAAGTTTTTATTACTGAACTCTACCGTTTTCTGCTGCAGTGTTTGGTATGGGAGCCACAAATAGCAGCATGATGGGAATGCAGCAGCAGCAGCAGCAAGGGGTATATGGGAACATGCAGGCTGGTGCACAGAACATGCAACAGGGTATGGTGGGCCTTCAGAATCAGACCCAGAATCCCAACTTCACTCAGCAGAGGCAACAAAATCAGCAATGATTCGACACTAACATCAATTTGCTAGGACACGGAGGCAAATATATTGATCGGTTGAAAGATGAGCAATGTAGCCATGGTTTTGCTGCTTGTCTGTTGGTCTTTGCTCAGCTTATATGTGAGACTGTGATAGTTGTCCCAGGTTGATAGCCATGGTTTTGCTGTAAATCAATGTAGACGCATTCATTGTCAAAAAAAAAAAAAAATGTAGACGCATCACCATTAGCGAGGTGCAGGTCAATTCCACACATTGTAACTCTGTTTAGGATATGTCTTCTATTCGTGTAACTGTGTTCCTTTTATCGAACTAGGCTGTTAAGCTGCCCAGCATCAGCAGGTACGGCCAGATCTCAGATGGCTGAGTTGCTCCAGCTACAAGAGCCTGCCGAGCAAGGAAAGGTGATATTTATAATGCTCTTTTTCCGTCAAGGAAAAAAATTGCGTGGACTCAGGGTCCATTGCGTCCACAATGAGCCCCCTCTCCCGATGCATGACGCGTAGTAGCTATACGTAACTCCCTCTCGGTAGCTCGTATTCACATCATCACATGCAAGGCCGGCTGGAGGCTCGGCTCCTCCAAGTCAGGTCTAAACAGGGATCATTTCAGGCATTACACTGGTACAAAATACATTACATTGGTTTTACTCCTATTATTCAGTGACATTACAAACGACATTATATTGGTTTGTATATGTTCATAAAAAAACGACATTATATTGGTTTTATTATTCAGTAACATTACAAACGACATTACACTGGTTTTATTATTCAGTGACATTACATTGGTTTTTATTATTCATTGAGAAGCAAGCAAAGTATACAACGAACACACAACATGATTTTTTCTTCTTCGGCTCATACGTTGCTAATCTCTTCTTCGACAGGTATGTCCTCATCTTGGGGCTCTAGACCTGATGATGATGCACCTGTGACGATAGCATCTTCTTCAGGCCGGGGCCTCTGGAACTTGTCGGCGAAGGTCTCCATCCCCATCCGTGACAGGAGGAGCCAGACCATGGTGAGGAACTCAATGCCTTCACCCATGCTCTTGGCGTGCAAGTAGCCCCTGCACCAGCTGGCGGAGCAGCAGAGCATCTCCACCCACACGCCCAGGATCACCTTCCACCTCTCCTCTTCGTCGTCCAGCAGCCCCATCAGTTCCTCGGCAAGATCCCGTGCTTCCGGAACGAAAGTTCCAGGATATACCACATGGAAACCGTGCCGTGGCAAGAATCTGCTACGCCACGTCTCTTGCAGACGGCAGTGTAGTCTCGTTGAGATAGCTGTGCAGCATGAGCTCGGTTTCATCGCAGGCAGCCCTGAAAAGACCCTGCCTGGTCCAAGGCATAAGCATCTCTGGTTGAAGGAAGAGCAGGTACATCATGTAGTTGGATATTGCCCTGCTGCAGCGACAGCGAGCGAGTGTAGCTTGGACTTGGGCGGATGGTGATGTCCTGGGGTGGTCGGCGCAGAGCTCAGTCGCAATGTGCCAGACGAGGACACTCCGGTCAAACGGCGCCTTCAAACTCCACAACAGCTGTTGCCCGCTTAGCCTGTGCCGGCTTACCGTCCACTACTCCCCCTGAGATTGCAAAACCTCTGGCATCAGATATGTATAGTTTCCACCCTTGTTTCACATGCTCAACAACGAATTCTATGATATGACTATATTCGTTTGGAAGCCCCCGCTCTCATGGGTCTCCGTCGCACAATGCTCCCAGTAATCAAATCCTGTAATTTCTGGTTTTTAGTACGCTGTGACTCGTGTCAGGGTTACACCGCCCCTTGATAATTAGAGCTTTACTTCGGACTGTTGTAACCTTGACGCTTCCTTTCTGCCTAATGAATCACGTGTCGTGTTGACACGCTCGTGAAAAAAAAACTGCTGAGACCCATGAGAGCGGAAATTCTCATCAACAGTGTGGGTTTGCTTCGACGATTGTAGAATGACATGAGATTATGCAAGGGCTGAGGAACAAGGATAGGAACTCCAGGGAAGATGTACAACAGGACCATTGTTACTCTGGCGTCATTCTCATCATAACCACTGTCCTCTTGATGATGATGATGATGATGATGATGATGGCTAGTACTACTAGCAAAGAGCACAAGGGAAGCTAAGGCCAGGAACGGAAGCAACAAGTGCAAAAGAAGACCAGGTGCACTGCTTGCCCTTTTAGTGTTGGTGTAGATCATATCAAATGCAAGCCAGAGGTTGAACATCAAACTATTGTGTCTGTTAGAAATATTAAATCTGATGTAGGCTTGTAGGTTTCTCAGCCGACGAGAATATGGAGCTGGCATGTCCACAAATAGCCTCTCGAAGTCGGTAAACTCCCTGTGTTCAGTACCCCCTTCAACTACCTCCGTCACCTGTACGAGGTACCTTGCTGTCTCCACGTATTCTTCAAGCGAGCAGTCATGTTTCCTCCTCTTCTTTCATTGCTTTCGCATCGTTAAAAGAATCGCCTAGAGTTATGGTGGAAAAGCAGAGCCGCTCACACATCTTCTCTAACATTCCTCGTCTTCTTTTTGGATAGATAGCTGAAGATGTCATCACGCTGTTGATGCTTGCAATCTTGAGACCCCAATCCCATGGCCTATATGCGAACTTGACGATGCCGAGGACGAAGAGCAAGCAGATCGCCGCCTGCATCAGCGTCTTGTCGCTGCCGGCAGGCCAGGACTTGCAGAAGACGTACAGGGCCACCGTGACCTGCGACACCAGGGTCACGATCGAGGTGCCGTCTCCACAGCTCGTTGTCCTCGATGTTGTACGCCGTGAACGCGTGCTGGCCGCCGCCAAGGTGGATGAGGAGGACCGGCGCCCAGAGAACCCCTCCAGCAGGGCGCCACCGCCCACCGGCGGCCGGCGTCTGCTTGTGGCGGTTGAAGAGGGCGGCGAGTGCGTATATCGCCAGGGCATCAGCGCCAAGGTAGGCGAGCCACATGCACAGCCTCAGCATGGGGATGCGAGCGTGGCGCATCATTGAGCCGATGAAGAGGACGAACTGCAAGAAGAGGCTGCCCAGGAGACAAGGATGCGCAGCTGCCACTCTTCCCACCATTGCACAGCACTCGAGAGATCCACGGCCATCTCTCCTGTCTCTTTCACTCGATCGATGGAGGGAGGGAAATAATGCGCTATTACCTGTAGCAGCCTCTCGATTTGAGCAGACAATATGCAGCAGGGCTCTCAGACTCAAGAGTGCTGACAAACTAAATGTAGCTAGATCGCATCATATGGCTAGGATCAGAGGGAAAAGCTAACGTGTTCGTTGCTTATCCCTAGCGCTATTCCTTGCTTGTGTGTTGTTTGTGATCATGCATTCTGTTAGCAATAAGAACAATAATGGAGGAGTATACAAATGTACACAACATGGGGTGAACAGTTGGGGGCCTAGTTTAGAGTTATTGTGTTGCATTTATCGACTAGTTCAACTAAAAACCTTAAAATTGCTGGGCAAAGATTTGCACTTCTCATGTTTAGGCACACAGTAAAAAAAAGCAAATAGTCTAAAGGCAAAAATGATAAATGTAGTACTAGTATGATTCTTGTCTCGGACTCAAGTACGCCCGCCTCGAAGGCATGCATGGCCTCTAGCTAGGCTGTGTAACCAAAGAATAAAGCTGGTCTCCTTGATTATTGTTAATTGCTGGCATCATCTCATTCTCATGTTCCTGCTATTCTGCCGTCTCCGCTGTGTTGATTGTTGAAGCTGCATCACTCCTGATTTCCCTGCACTTCAATAAGAGGGTGTTTGGTTGGGGTGTTAAAGTTTAACAGGTACCATAGCATTTTCGTTTTATTTGACAGTTAGTGTCCAATCATTGACTAATTAGACTTAAAAGATTCTTCTCGCAAATTATTCTCTACTTATGTTTTTAGTTCCACAAAATATTTAATATTTTATACATGTGTCCAAATATTCGATATATGATAGGCGGTAAAATTTACGGACGTGAACAAAATAGGGCCTTATGAGTTAGTGTTCCTTGCTTATCCCTGGCGATATTCCATGCATATTTTCTGAGATCTCAGGCATTCTGTTAGCAATGAACATATAAACGAAGGAGGATAAAATGTGTGTGTAGGGGGGAGGGGGGCGCAACTTAGAGTTATATGGGTTCCATTTATGGATCAGTTTAACTCAACAAATTAAACTCTGATTGAGTTGAAAGACTAGTAATTCACTTATACTTTAACACACTTGTGACCTCAGAGCAAATCTAACAAAGCCCTCAAATTTTGCCCCCTATTCCTCAAATGAGAGTCTTATTCATATTTCACCCCTTAGTCCTCAACGCACTTCAACCAATCTTCTAAATTTTTCCTACTTTACACTATATTATTATGGACCTGTTTATCGGTCCCACTTATCGGTTTTATGGAAAGAGAGAAAGGATGAGGGGCTCTTGGGGGTTTAGGAGAGAGGAATGAGAGATCCTCTTCCATCCAGGGGCTAGATAGGGGTTCGGTCGGAGAGCTTTTTCACGTGTTTAAGCTCCCCAAAATGGATGATGACAAGTAGGGACTTGGTTAGAGTTACTCTCATTATCTTATGCGTAGTCTCCAAATGTAGAAATAAAAATTGGATACAATTATTTTATTTTATAGGGCTTGCCAGGATTCCAAATAATTGAAACCCAAGAGCTTAATATGTTGCGACATATCAACAAGATAATTACATCAAGTTTGACAAGTTTTATGATAACCACACAATCGACAAGTTTTTCAGACGCGCTAATGATATTCAATTCAGTTAGAAAATTATACTATTGTATGTAGGTGTTTGTTACGAGCGATAATGAATATGGGGTTATAGGTGCTAGATCTAGAGATCGATGGTAACATATATAAGACAAGAACCAACTTTCGGACTCTCAGGAGGAGATAATACCATACATCATGATTTTTTGTATTTGTATTTATGCCCATTGGAAAAAGGTAGAACAAATTTAAGAGAATTATACTTACCTTATGGCCTTATGGGTGCATAGAGTTTTACTTTGAGGATACATATATGATGAAAATATAATCATAATAATCATCATTTTTTCATTTTGCTCGTGGTGGTGTGTGCCCACATCAACAACTGCAGATATTATTTTTTATTATTAAAAAAATATAGATATAGATAGATAGATGTAGATGTAGATTAAAAAAATACTCCTATATATTTTTATTTAATATAAGATAAAAAAACGTATGGCACATAGCCAGCACGTAATAAAGTAATTTGGCTCTCTCAAAGTTGAAGAAAAAGTTAGGTACGCAAATATATATGGTAGCTTGTATAGCGTTGTTTTTTTTTGAACTTATCAGCCAAATCTGCTAGCCATGCATTCAGCAGTATTTTTCTCTTACAACAAATTAACCAACAATACTTTCTGTCATGTCTTATTATCAGCTAAACGAACAAGGTGTATATGAAGTTCTTGGATTAATGGGTAGCGCGCACAAAGTTCAAAGTACACAGTATAACAGCAATTAATAGAGCATATGAACGAGAGAGGGACACCGGTATACACGTACTGACACTACGGTTGTACATGCAAGTGCAGCATACAATAGTCGTAGAGAAGGGACGACGACACGATGGAGTGATCGATCGCGATCAGCTAGCTGTGCGGTATCGGCGCGGTTCCTCCGCGGCGGCGCGTGTCCGGCGGCGGATCCACGAACCCGTAGTCTTGTCCCGCCGCAGCGCCGAGCAAGTCCCGCGCGGCCGCCGCGTCGGCGGCGGCGAAGCCCGCCTTCTCCTGCAGGCGGGCGGGCGCGCTCACCAGAGAGTCCACGCCAAGCACCGGCGGCGCCGTGGACGGCGGCCGCGGCTGTTGTCGTCCATGCGCCACGAGTCCGCCGCCACAGCTGGCCGTGCACACGCCGACCGCCAGAACCAGCGCCAGGCACGCGGCGCCCGACGTTGCTGCCGCCGCGAGCAGCAGCCGCGACGACGACGACGACGACGACGACGACGAGGACCGCATGGACGACGACGATGATGGTTAGCTTAGCTATGCACAACTACACGGCCTGCTCGATCGTCATATAGACTGCGCGTGCGGCATGCACCTCCGGCCGGCGCGCAGCAGGAGCTCCGATCCCTCCCCACACGAGCAAAAGTGATCAATGCTGGCAGCTGGCTGGCTGTACTTATATATATATAACATATATTTATATATATGCTATCTATCTATCTATCTATATACACACACGCATGTAAAATATTGTCACTGGTACGCGCGCGCGATGTAGAGAGAGAGAGAGAGAGAGAGACTGGCCGGGCGGGTTTCGGTTGGCGGCCTTGGCGTCACGGAAATGGCGTGGCACATCTAATCAAACCGCGCTGCGGAAATAGGAGGCCGATCGACCGGCGTGCGGCGGGGTGCCGTTACCTGGCCCCAGCCAAATGCGGGCGGTGCTCCAGCGATTTGGTTTGCCTTGCAGCCGCCGCCTTTGCCCTTGGCTGCAAAGCAAACAAACCCGCTCGCGCGCCGGACGGACGGTCGGACGGATGCGTGACGCCCTCAGCTCTCTATGGTTATCATAGTGCCCAAGGCCCAGAAGTCACCGTACGTGTCCACTCCCAGCTGACTTGGCCAGCCAGCCAGCCAATCAGGGATGCGTACGAACCGTATATATATATATATATGGTTAGCTGCCAAATTATTATTTTTTCCAATACTATGTATAATACCACTAGTGGAAAAAGGACCTGCAGTCCCGGTTTTGCGATCGAGACAAGTCAATAATGATCGGTATAGAGTACCGCTGACGATCTTTCGCTTCTTTGATTGCTGGGCTCCGTGCGAAAGAAAAACCACAAAACCAACATGCAGGAGGGCCTGTGTATGAGCTGCTTCATAGTTTTCTTTCTTTCTTTCTTTCTTTCTTTTTCTTTGGTCAGAGCAGGCAAAGTAGAGAGATTCTTGCATTCTTTTTTGTCTTGCTAAGACCTGTTTTGATGGACTAGGACGAATAGTTGTTAGCCATGGCTACAAAATAGCTAGCTAAAATAAATAATTAGTTGTTAAGTCCATACATGTTTGAATCCTAGACGGACTAGATAGTTGGGTTCTGCCATTCTATGGACTAGTGAACTAACAACTAATTACAGTTTTGGCTAAACTTTAGCCCACCCATTTGTCCTCCAGCTGTTTAGATTCTCATGAGCTAAAATTTAGCCAACAAGTTATTAGACCAATGAAGAATCCAAACAAAGCCTAAATACTCCTTTCATTTTAAATAAGTTATAAAACATTTTTAGCTTTGCTTTAAATAAATTAATAAGTTGTTTTGAGGGGAGCGTTTTTAGCTTTGTTAGATAATTTTTTCCTATGTGTATGGAAAAGCACCAAAACGTATTACCATTTCGAATGAAGGGAGTAGTAAAATTAAGGATTGTATGAGCAACTTAATTTTCGTTCCCATTCAAAAAAGCGATAAGAATCTAGATATACTCACTTCGTCCATTAAATGATGTTAGCTCTGGGCATGAAGATAATAAAGTGAAAATGTATAGGAAACGGCAAGAAGAGAGATAGTGAAAGAGATGTATTGAGAAAAAAAATGTACATTGGTAAGTGAGAATGTCAATTAATTTTTGGACAAGTAAAAGCTAGAAAGTCAAATATTATAGGACTTATGGAGTGTTGTAAGATTTGAGAAATTCTAAGTTTTCACAAATAGTTAGTCAAAGCTTATGCATGTTATTGCATAAAACGTTCTCTATAGATTAATTACCTGTATCTAATATATATTTTGGTCTTGCACTAATATATAATGTATTGTAGGGTAAATTAATTGTAAAGCATTCATTTTGAATACTGTTGATAATCAAAGTTGACACCTGATCTTGTATGCAAGAGTTAATTATCTTTGTCAGAAGCTGAATGGCCAAATAATTCGGCTGTTAATTATATTTATTCGGCCGTTGGAATTAAGCTTGAGATTGCTCGTTGCTTTCCAATTCTATGATTTGGAGTGACCCAAGTTGGCCTTGGTTGATTCGGTTGGATCCACATTGCATGGGGACAGCGTGAAGCTCTGGACACAACACAAATGAATCTGATCGGCGGTGAGACTGAGACCTGCTGACCGGCCGGGTATATATATATTTAATGGTGTTGATCACTACAATTCAGATTTCAGGTTCTTATGATGAACTAGTCAGGAATTCATAGACCATGTTGGACACGTACGCATGCATGTTTCCATCTTGGAGTCCGTTTGAACCAGCTGAACGGGATTTGTTAAATGCATGCAAACGGCTGTTCTGAATTAGGTGGGAGATCATGATATATACTCGCAGGAAACTGGCACAGCCACCCTTATTATATAAAAGAAAAGGGTCCAAGGCCAATTAAAACTACCGAACATAATTGAAAAAAAATTCTTTCTTCTACTTTTTCACATCTAGGTCAGTAGCTATGTTTTACTAATTTTCTACAAAAAAAACCGTTCACTGTTCTTATCTGGTTTGCTCGAAAACGACTCGTGATGATGCTTCTATGAAAGTGAAGCACTTAAGCATTAGCGACTTCATATTAACAACTTCGTGTGTTGATTTTTGGTGTAAAAAAATATGTCCAAAATTTTAAGAAAACGAGAGAATAATATTTATTCCACAATTGCAGATTGGTGAAAACTGCATAAAGGTCCTGAGATTGAGTAAGCCTTTTTTCTTGTGTGAGAACGAAGGTTTGTCGATGTTGTACCAACTCAGAACTCACCAAAAGATCCTCTTTTTTTAAAAGAAACTCGCCAAAAAAATCCAACTAAAAGTGACACTTTCTAGAATGGGACAAAAATATAGACATCCTGAGGTACTAAGATGTAAAACGACCAATGTAAAAGGAGTGGGCCGCCCCTCGTCAGTCAGTCGTTGCCGTCGCCGGCCCGCCCTCGATACGTTCCCGTGGAGTCGGAGCCTCGGAGGCGCCGCGCTCGTCACGCCGCCGGCTCCGACGAGGTACACCTCACCTACCAATCCCGCCTCTCTCTCCCCCCATCTCTATAGCCTCTCCCCGGCCTCCGCTAGCCTCCATTCATGCCTTGTGGTCCCTGCCTGGTGCCTGCTCCTGGTCTGCTTCCTAGATTGGCGGGTCCGCTGATCCCATCCGCCCCTCGTCCGCTACACGGGCTGCAGTTCTCGATTTTTGTTTATCTCCCTCTGGTATGGGATTGCTGCGGTTGTTGGATTCATTTCCAAGTATATGGGCAGCTTAGGCGAGATTGGTTCTAGATTTGGTGCTGGGAGTCAGCGGTGCAATTTATTCCCCGACTCGGTGATGCAGGGTTTCTTTTCTCATTCCCCCCTCCCTTGTGATTTCTGAGGGGCGCATGTTGTTCAGTTGACTAGTACTTTGTTCTAAGGTGTCACTATGCTTTATTTTGATGCTCCGAATGTTTAGGATATCTGAAAGTTAATTTCATCCACGTCATTAGCCTGTTTCCGTGAAACAGTCTTCTCTTTAGGAGACAAATCTGAACTTTGCGTGACAATCTTCTCTTCCGTTGGACTGTGCAAAGAATGCCGACGCCTTTGCACACCTGAATGGAAATTCTTAGTTAAGAAGTAAGCTAAATACGTGTCTGTTACAATTTGGATGCTCATGTCTGTTTCCCTTCTGTGCCAAATTCACTTATTTTTCCCAAACCGAGTAGTTATATGTGAAGAATGCAAAAGGTTATTTGTACCATGTCGTATATGTCTTTTTTTTACTGTCAGTATGTATATTATCAAGGTTGCTTGGTTGATATGCAATCAGGATCCCTGTTGCTATGAATATCAGATGATACTCATCATTGAAAGATTGTCAAGTTATTTTAGCGAAGCATAGTCCATATCCCCCATCCCCACATCTGACTTGATATATTGCCCTAGTGCATGACAGTGATAATGGTATCAATAATCTGTTTTCATCATTTCTGCTTGCTTATTTCAGATGGAGGATGGCATATCTACTTATACTGTGGATGAGGCACTTGTGTCCATGGGGTTTGGGAAATTCCATGCATTCGTGCTTGCATACTCTGGAATGGCTAAAATCTCTGAAGCAATGGAGATGATGCTTTTGTCATTTGTTGGGCAATCAGTTCAAGCTGAGTGGGGGCTTTCTGCACAGGAAGAAAGTCTCATAACAAGTGTTGTCTTCGTGGGGATGCTTGTAGGAGCATATGCTTGGGGCATAGTTTCGGATAACTATGGAAGAAGGCAGGGTCTTCCTCACTTATTCCATTGGCTATTGGAATTTGATTATGAATGTTCTAACCTTAACAAAATGCAATCTTTTTTGAAACATTATGGAGTGTTGCACGCTGTCCCAAGTCTTATGAACCTTAAGCTAGGCACTTTACTGTTCCATGGTTAGGTTTTTGGATTCAGCTCTAATTCTTGAATGTCTGTTTTGTTTCCCATCTCTGCATGCTATGTAGTGATAGTTTCCCATTTTCCAACATGTAACTATTTTTTGCTCATTCTAGACCCTTCATACTTCTCTACAGGGTTGGGTTCAACTTCACGGCCATTGTTACTGGAGGAGCTGGTCTTCTTAGCGCTTTCGCCCCAAATTACTTATCTTTGATTGTACTGAGATTTATGGTCGGTGTTGGACTGGGTGGTGGGCCGGTTCTAGGTTCTTGGTTCCTAGAGTTCATCCCTGCTCCTAACCGAGGAACTTGGATGGTTATGTTCTCAGCATTTTGGACTGTTGGCACTATAATGGAAGCTTCTCTTGCTTGGGTAAGTCCATTTCTTCTGGAAAAGTAATGTCAATGTTTGCCTTACATACAGTACTAACTGTTTGAGAGATATTTTTAGTTGCAACGTAAACTAAAATCAGATCAGATTGTTCTCAAATGCTGGGGTATGTGTATGATGCTACAGTACATCCTACAATGGATGTTACATTCTAGTTACCAATAGTGAATGTTGTGGTGGACCTTTGACTGCTCAGTGCATATGTTCTCCTTTTTCTCTTGCACGCAGGAAAACTGCATGTCCTTAGGAATATAACTGGTCCAAATACGAGATTATAGTGTAGGTCTTGAGGGGAAAGGGGAAGAGTGGAGAGGACCACTGATTCAAATAAACAGATGCACTGCAAACAAGGAGTGGCAGGCTTGTCGAGCTACCAGCTAAGGCTTGCAGGTGTGCTAGTCCATGTGTGTCATCTGCACATCACAGCTCTGCATGCAGATGTTTTTCTGTTGTCCTTATTAACGTACTTGTAAGTCTAAGATCTGGATATACCATTGAATCCTAAGGTCAGTCTCAGTGGAGGTTTCATCTCCCAGTTTCCAAGACTCCACGTGTTGGAAACAGTGTAGATGCGTTTCATCCCCATGAAACTCATTTCATGCCATGAAACTTTTATCATCTCTCTCCTCATCTATTACATGCCATGTCAGCCTATTTAATGCCATGAAACTCTCATGAAACTCCTATTGAGACTAGCCTAAGGAACAGCGAAGCTTCTTCTGTGTTTTTATAATTTGAGCAAGTTTAGCCATAGGTCTTCCTATGCAATCAATTTGGTCTATTTGCTGTGGCATTTTGCTTGTACATAGTTTTGATGAAGTGATTATTGAAGACCATGGTGGTTGGTAGTATTATATTGTATATAATATATAATGGATTAATGACACCATGTTGGTGTAAGTGGTCAAATGGCATGCATGGTCATTCTAATCCGTGACTATTGCTATTTCCCAAATCTCCATACAATTATCTTTATTTATCTGCTCAATTTGCAGGCCGTTATGCCAGCTTTTGGATGGAGGTGGCTGCTGGCACTCTCATCATTGCCATCATTTGCTCTACTGCTCTTCTACCCAGTGACACTTGAGTCACCAAGATACCTATGCATGAAGGGTAGAATATCTGAAGCAGTTCATGTTTTGGAAACAATGGCACGAGTGAACTGTGTTTCTCTCCCCTCTGGTCGACTTGTCTCTGGCCATCGGATAGAACTTCCTGATATCGGGGATTCATCAGAAACAGCACAATTGGTGACATCTAAGAAAAATAACACTGCTGATCATGGTAGCAAATCTGAGATTGGAGGCTTCACTGCCATCTTAAAGCTTCTATCTCCGAACTTAATCAGATCGACTCTTCTACTTTGGACTGTCTTTCTTGGTCATGCCTTTTTGTACTATGGTCTTGTTCTGCTAACATCAGAATTGAATCATGGAAATAGGATCTGTGGATCAGAAGAGGGAGCAGAAGTGACAACAACAGCCCATGTAAATGATGAAAATCTCTATAGAAATGTATTCATAACCAGCTTTGGAGGTACGTGTGTTCTTGCCCTCTGGTCAACCAAACATTTCCACAAACCATGTCTTGTGAATTCTTGATATTTAGGGCAACAATGATGCAGAGGTTCCTGGTCTTCTCCTGTCTGCTGCCATTGTCGACAAGATCGGGCGCAAGCTCTCAATGTCTTCCATGCTTTACATCAGCTGCCTGTGCATATCTCCGCTTATGTTCGCACAGACAGAATCTCTGACAACTGTGTTTTTATTTGGTGCCCGGGTTTGCATCTCGGCAAGCTTCACTGTTCTGCACATCTACGCCCCTGAGGTTTGGTCCCTGCAATCGCCTGTGTTTCTTTACATACATAAACCTTGTATGAAAACCTCAGAACATCGTTGCCTCTTTATGCCATGTTCCTTGCAGATATACCCAACTGCTGTTAGGGCCACGGGTGTCGGGTTTGCAAGCTCAATTGCTCGCTTTGGTGGGATCCTGTGCCCCCTTGTGGCCGTCGGTCTGGTGCACGCGTGCCACCAGATGGCAGCTATCCTGATATTCATCACGGTGATGCTGGCTTCAGGCATCGCCGTGTCATACTTCCCCTTGGAAACAAGCGGCCGAAAGCTGAGTGACCACGTCGCCGCCGCGTGAGAGCTAATTCAAGATTTTTTTTTTTGTCTGACTTTGGAGGGATACGATACACCATACAGAATCAAGGCCTAAGGGGCCATTCGTTGTTTTGTTCAGTTGTTGGTAGAGGATACAGTGGGGAAGAAAGTGCAAAGGAGGCACGAGATTGTTACATTACTATACTATATTGCTTTTCTATAGAGATGTACAATTGCTACATGTCTTTTGGTCTCAAGATGGTATTAGTCTGAATTCGAAACGTCTCAAATTTGAAAATAGTTTTAAATGTAACATGATTTCTTGTCAAGTTTAACCGGGGAAAAAAAATATGAAACTGGAAAAAATAAGATAAATATGAAGCTCAAATTTCATCAAAAGTTTTAAATGTAACATGATTTCCTGTCCAGTTTAACAGGAAAAAAAAGATAAAAAATTTTCTTGTCCAGTTTAACTGGAAAAAAAATATGAAGCTGAAAAAAAAATAAAATAAAAAATTCCGTTGCCGGGACTCGAACCCGGGTCTCTCGGGTGAGAGCCGAGTATCCTAACCAGCTAGACTACAACGGATTTTGTTAGTGGGTGACATCAGAGCCTTTAACTGACATTAGTGCCATTCAAATCAGTGGCTTGGCGACACTCTCGCTGCTCCAATGGCGACGGCCTCGTTCCATCTCTGTTCCCCGTCTCTTCCTCCGTCTCCTAATTTTGGGAAGGCCACACCGCGAGACCTGTATCCCCATGAATCCATGAGAGAAAGGCGGAGGAGATCAGGCGACGTACGCGCGTGGGGGTCTCCTCCTGCACGCTCTCAGCTGAACCGCGCCGTGCTCCCCTTGGCGCGCAATGGCTCGACGACGGCGGCCCCTGCTGCCGCCACCGCCGCAGCTCGTCTGGTTGGCCGTCCTCTTCTCTGCGGTGGCGCCTGCGGTCGCCAAGACCGACAAGTCTGACGGTGAGGGTTTGCCGGCCGGATTCTCTGTGCCCTCTCTGTGTATGCATTGGTCATGGTTCTGACTGAACATCGTGTGTCCTGCAATGTCAGTTGCTGCACTCAATGTGATGTTCGATAGTATGAACAAGCCATCGCAATTGTCCGGCTGGAAATCGAGCGGCGGTGATCCCTGCGGTGATGATGAAGAGTGGAAGGGGATAGAATGCAGCGGCTCATCTGTCACAGAAATGTACGCAAATGAAATGCCTTCAGGATTTCACTGCTTGTTCAACATTTAGCAGCGCTATGAAAGTACCCTTTTTTTCTTTTAGCTTCCCATGAAATTTTTACCTCAGCTTGTCTCTTAATAATCATGTTGCATAGAGCAGTAACTTGTCAGGGCTTGGACTAAGCGGCTCGCTAGGATATCAGCTATCAAGCTTGAAATCAGTAACCAAATTGTGAGTTGTCCCAGTGATTTCCTGCAATGCACTGACCATTGTGGTAATGCAACTTAGTTGAATTTTCCTTGTTTTACGTAGTACAGTGATGTCAGCAATAACAATCTCAAGGGGGATCTCCCATACCAGCTTCCACCAAACGTGGTTCAATTGTGAGTTTCTGGTTCTCATCCATATTCAACTTTTTTGCGTGGGTTCATGGCTAACCCAACACATTCTCTTATGTTTTTTTTCCTTATTGACACAGAAATCTTTACGGAAACTCATTTACCGGAGGAGTTCCTTATTCAATATCTCAGATGGAAGATCTGGAAACACTGTAGGAATTCCAATTCGTGTTGCACTTTAATCGTTTGCTTTCTGTTCCTTTCACGCGGCCGTGATTTTTGTTTGCATCAATCACCATATAATTCCTCATTTGATTAAACTGCAGAAATGTGGGCAAGAACCACCTAAGTGGGCAGTTGACAGATATGTTTTCACAACTTTCAAAGCTCTCAACATTGTAAGTCAAGCAACGAATTCCCAAGTTTTTGGTATCTACAACAGGAATTTGTTTTCTATGGTAGTTGCTAGAGTGTTATTGCAGTAAGCCTGTCCATGACTAACCTCAATTGTTTCATCAGGGATCTCTCCTTCAACCGCTTCTCAGGCAGCCTGCCCCAGAGTTTTCAGCACCTAAAAGACCTTAAGACGCTGTAAGGGCACACCCAACCATGAAACTAGATGGTTTCTATGTTCATTAATTAGGATCAACTAAGCCAAAAGATGATGTGGCACTTCTATTATATAAGAGAGATGAGGAAATGGTTTCTTATAAGAAACCATGTCCACATGAGAACCAAGGCACTAAGAGATGTGATTGGTAGATGATGGAGAGACAAGACATGTGATTGGACAAAAAGTTATTATGTAGAAACTATCCATTGGGAACATAGTTCCTATATATAGTGTCTACATAAATTAGAAACTACCTTTTGGTTTCTAGCATTATGACTGCCCTAAAGGAACTGAAATTTAACATGGTAGTAATTCATCCACACTCTCTTTCAGATCTACAATGACTGTAATTCTTTCGAAATGTATGCAGGAATTTGGAGAGCAACCAATTCAGTGGTCACATAGATGTTCTAGGCAAACTTCCTCTCGAAGATCTGTAAGTATATCTCAAAGTAAACACTCACTGCATAAAAAGTACTCTTTTTTGCAAGTACATTAAAAACAAAAAGCAATACTGTACTGATGACTCCACATATGCATTATGGTGCCCCCGCACAGCAGTACAACATTAATAATTCAGTGAAAAAAGGGCAGCGCTGAAAACTGTGTTGCCAGTTTTAGGCATATAATGGGTATTCTATAGCCTATTTACTGTGCATACTTAGTGGAAACTACACTTATCTTTCTGAGAACTAAGCTATAACGGCTTCCCCTTTGTGCTCAAGGAATCTGCAGAACAACAAGTTTACTGGGTGGATCCCAAGTAAACTAAAAGACATTAGTAATCTACAGTAAGTAGTAATTCCATCTGCTAAAATGTGTTTTGTTGCTCTTGATGAATTCTAAAAGTCCTTGACACATTCTGAAGGATTGGAGGGAACCAGTGGTCATCCGGATCAGCTCCTCCTGGTATGGAGAAGGGCTCTGCAGTGGGAGGCTCTTCAGGTGGAGGGGGTGGAGGTGGAATAAACGGTATCGTCATCGCAGCGATTGTGATAGCAGTGCTTCTTGCGGCTCTGATTCTCTTGTCTGTGTTGAAGAGGAACCATACCTCTTCTGCCTCATCTCATTACATCATGGACGACTCAGGTCACAACCGGTCATTTACCCCGCTAGTTGATGATGGTAAAGGTAAAGAGTTCATTTTGCTTTCTTTTAACATTTATGGTAAAGAGCTCATGTTGCTTTCTTTGCTTCAGCGATCAACATGAAGCCACTGGAGCATTCCTCGTCAATAAGCAGTAGGACACCATCTGCAATGCCTAGCAAGTCAATTAGTGACAATGAGTTCGAGAACAAACTAAACTATTCAAGGCGGACCACAGATCCAATCAACCTTGTTACTTATTCATCATCAGACCTTCAAGCAGCCACTGGCAGCTTCCATAGTAGCAGGTTACTAGGTCAGGGGACAATTGGTGGCGTTTTCAAGGCAAAATATGCTGATGGAAGGGTAAGACCTTATCATTGCCTTCTTAAACGGTTAAACCCATGCCAAAGGAACTTGTCTGCTGATAAAACTTCAGTATTCTTCCTTCTGCATCTATAAAATATAAACTTTCACATGCAATATCTTGTCCAAAAGTGTTCTAGACTACTCATCAATTATTTTTCAATAGCATAATACCATATAGTTGATTTGAACTTGATTATAGCTATTATCGATATGCATCAAATATGTTCTGTAGCAAGATCTTGAGTTGGCACTTCATACTGATCGTACACCTTGCATTCCCGTTGTCCTTATTGTCTCTCTCTCTCTCACACACACACACACAAAAAAACCTCAGGTGCTGGCCGTTAAGAAGTTTGATCCATTGAGCTTCTCAGGAAGCAGTGACTTCATGGATCTTGTGAACAGCATTTCCAAGCTGCGCCATCCAAACATCTCTGAGCTTGTTGGTTACTGCTCAGAGCCTGGGCACTACATGCTGGTCTATGACTACAACATGAATGGATCCCTGTATGACTTCCTGCACTTGTCCGACGACTACAGCAAGCCGCTGACCTGGGACACCCGCGTAAGGATTGCTGTTGGTACAGCTTGTGCTCTGGAGTAAGTTGACAACTAGTAATATTTATTTAGGCCTAGATAAAAAAAGTAATACATCTTTAGGCACAGAGTGGGTATGATGTTCGTAGTTCAAAAGAAAGGGGTATTGACATTTCTTGTTGATTCAGGTACCTACATGACGTGTGTTCACCTCCAATGATCCACAAGAACATTAAGGCATCGAACGTCTTGCTTGATGCTGACCTCAACCCTCGCCTCACTGACTGCGGCCTTGCATACTTCTATGAGGTTTGCAGAATGTCTCTTAAAGAATTTGTTGAACAAAGCATGAGTGTAAAAAATTGTGATAACCAACTCTCTGCAGGATACGAGTCAGAGCCTGGGACCAGGGTACGACCCTCCAGAGTGCACAAGCTCATCAGGTTACGTTATGAAGAGCGATGTCTACTGCTTTGGTGTTGTCATGCTTCAGCTATTGACCGGTCAGAAGCCCTATGACAGGTAATTAATTCAAGAAAAAAGAAGATAGCATCCTTCCACTATGGACTGCACATTTTGTGATTCCAGAACAGGCAAAGCTTGCCTGTGGAAGTGGAACATTGTGTTTGTCAGCCATGCTCAGAAACATGGCTGCAGCTAATATTCTGATGTCCTTTTGTGACTCCAGCTCGAAGCCTAGAGCGGAGCAGTCCTTGGTCAAGTTTGTCACTCCTCAGCTTCATGACATCAACGCCTTGGAAGCTCTGGCAGATCCAGCTTTGCGTGGCCTATATCCACCGAAAGCATTGTCGCGTTTCGCCGATGTCCTTGCTCGCTGCGTCCAGGTGAACTGATCGAAATACCCAGTGATGATCTTCATTCACTGATGAATTGTTTCAGCTACAACGCTGAAGGCTGGCCCCTGAAACAAGCATCATCTCTGAACTGAATTACTCTGAACATCGGTTTCTGGTGGTGTTGCAGTCCGACCCAGAATTCCGGCCATCCATGTCAGAGGTGGTGCAGTCGCTCCTCCAATGCGTCCAGCGCAGCACCAGCAACAGGAGGCTGGGCGGCCTCCGCAGCGTCTCACAACGAAGCGACGATTCGGATTGGTGATGCTTCTGCTTCTGCTTCTGCGTCCATCTTGCCGCTGCCCAGTTGCCGAAACTGTAACAGAACCCAAGGTGTGCCTCACTTGTGACGCCATTGTACAAAAGGAAAGGCTTTATTAGACAATCTGGTTGCTCAAACAGTGTGGCAACAAACAAGTCGGTTAATTTAGGTAAGGTAAAAATAGAGTGGGTGTTCTAGTGAGTAGTGACATTGTAATTGTACTTAATTCTGTTCAAATTTTGTTCATATAAGCTAAAAACGTGTGGGCACCTATTTTTTTTTTTTAAAAAAAACATCCTACCGCCACCAAACCAAACGGCGGTATATAGTTGCCGCCAGAAAATATATAGGAGTATTTGAAAAAGAGGCAAAAAAATTAAAAAAAAATGCTAAGATATGGGCCACAAGGCTTGCAGGCTCAGGCTTCAGCCCAGTTCGCCAGATGACTAATGACGGCCCAGAAGTATATGCAGGGCCCACTTACTCAGACAGGCCGCCCGCAGGCCGCAGCACATCGCTCGCGCCTCCACTCGTCGGAACTCTCGTCGCCTTCACCAAAAACCCTATAGCCGGAGAAGAAGTGAGCCTCCGCCCTCCGCTAGTCTGCCTCCACCCGCCGCCGCCGCCATGGCGCTCCGCCGCATCACCCCGCGGAGGAGACCCGTTCTCCCCGTCCCCCGTGCCTTCTTCTCCTCGAGCCCCCCGTTCCCTCCGCCCCCGCCTCCGGCGAACGGCGACCCCGACGCCGCCCATTCCCCGTCCTCCTCTCCGCCCCCCAACCCCGGCGCGCCGCGGAACCCGTCGCCCTCGCTCTTCCGGGACATCAAAGATCGCCTCCGCTTGTCTCCCACGTCGCGCGGCGCTCCTTCTTCGAAACCGTCCGTTCAAGATGTCCGCCGGTTGCTCGGGGAGTTCCGCCCAACCGGCAGCCCGCCGATCCCTCCGTCCCCCTCCGCTCCCGGAGCCGACCCCTCCTTCATGGACCTGCTCAAGAAGAACAGCGTCGCCCAGGGCGCCAACGCTGGGCAGAGGGTGACCGACCTCGGTGCCATCCGAGAGAGTCTGAAGCGCTCCCCGCCGCGGACGCCGCGTCGTCCGCCGACGCCGTATTTGACTCCGCAGAGCAACATCTTCAACCCGGAGCTACAGAGGAACTTGAAGGCTGTAGGTGCGGGGAAGGAAGAGAAGGACTCTACCATTGCCCTTTTGAGGCACTACAGCCACGAAGAGCTTGGAAAGAGGCTAGCTGAGCTCCGGCCAGCGGTTGCGGCCAAAGACGGTAAGGAGTGGTTCTCGCTCAAGGAGCTGCAGGGGCGGATTGCCAAACTGGCGGAGTTGGAGAAGCAGGAGAACCAGGTTTCGGGGTATCGTACAGAAATCAAGAATTGCCTTGAGCTCCTGAACAATAAACAAGAAAAACCGACTCTGTCAGTAAACATACCTTCACTGCTGAACCTTGGCGGTCAGCTGACACTAGACTACATGAATCGGCCTCCGCAGGAGGAGTTGTTAGAGAAGGTGAGATTGTCTTTTTGTTTTCCTGGTCATTAAAGTATTCCTTAGCGTATTTTACATCTTAAGATGTGATCTACTACTGCTGATCCAAGTTATCTTCAGTACTTCCATCCAGATCATATGTCATCTGAAGAGAAGATGAAATTGGAGCTCCAAAGGGTGAGGGATGAGTTCAAGATGTCTGAGAATGACTGTGGGTCTGCACGAGTTCAAAGTAAACACTTTATTCTGTTCTTGAGTTCAAAGTAAACACTTTACCCTCTTCTTCAAAGTAAACACAAGTTCAAGCGGGCATTCTACTTGTGAAAGATGTAGTCACAATTATGCGGAAATCAGAATAGCGAACAGACAGGTGTTCTACTTGTGAAAGGTGTAGTCGCAATTATGCGGAAATAAGAATAGCAAACGCAGTATTTGTTCTTAACTAGATAGTACTTTTTCATTTTTTCACACACTTTGTTCGTTTTGAGGTTGCATAATACGTATACAGAAACTGTGCGTTTATTATTTATGCTATGAAGTTGATTTGTAATGTTTGGTTGTTTATTTGATGCTTATATATATGAAACAAACCTGTAGCTATATATGAACTAAATACTGAACACCTTTCAGCTTTGTCAATCCCTTGCCGTCATACCTTCTTGTTCACTGGGGAAAAAGCATCACCTAAGCATGAGAACTTTTATCCCTTTTATTTTTCTAGATGAGGTCTCATAGCAGCTCTGATGTATGTTTAAAGATGTTGAACATTGTGTATTTGTATGCCTTGTTGTCTTTTGTGTGTGAATCATGATGTGTGTTACTGATATGTCCATATTTTGTTTGCAGTTGCCCAACTGACTCTGAAAATCAAGCATCTGTCAGCTGTTCTCCACAAGAAGGTATGCAAAATCCTAGGCCTCCCTTATGATTTATTCTGCTGGTTTACTGCAACATCTTGGAGCGACGATTTTGGAACTGTTTTATCTTGATTCAAAGAAGTAACGTGTGTGCACTTTTGTGATGCAGGATAAACATTCTAGAAAAGGGCTTCAGGAGATGGTCCAAAAGAGGAAGAAATACCTGAAATACTTGCGAAGAACTGACTGGGACTCGTACTGTCTTGTTCTGTCAAAGCTGGGGCTCCGCGACGTGCCTGAGTACAAAGCTCCTGACTACAAGAGCAAAGCAACCACCAAGGCTAAATCTAAGAAGAGCAAGAGCAAGAGCAAGGGCAAGAAGAGAAAGGTGAAGGCATAGGAGTGGTGAACAAATACACCCTTTTTGGCCTTGAATTTCATGGTCAGAAAATGAATCGAGAAGACACGCAGCCCCCAGATGGCTCGAACCAATCTTGCAACGTTGTATTTTTTATTTGAAGCTGTTTGTAATAACCATTTCTCTGGATGACAGGGTTTTTCCTTGTTCTGCTAGGAGCTGTAACCTTTTTGTAACAATTGATTTCTTATTTCTTTTGAGTTCTCCCGCTCAATTTGCTGAGAAGGGAATGGAGGAACAGATACGACAGTACGATACCATCACGTTGTCACCAGTATGTAACTTTACCATAATTCTTTGTTCGCGTTTCATGTAACTTTTCCAGGATTATTGTACAAGAATGCATGAACAATCTTGCTAGCCTAGCGACGCAACCACTAGAAATTTCTGCTAATTTCTACTGGTTTTGATAGAAACCAGAAATTGCATATGGTTTTGATAGAAATTCTGCTAATTTGAAGGCCGTGAGATCAGAAAGAAGGCTCCCACGGCCGACCCGTCCTCGGCCGAGGAGCGCGAAAGGTCCAGCAAATTGAGTATCAACTTGCTACAGGTCGGTGGACTGGACGTCTGGACCTGACAGCCTATACAACGAGGCGGCCATCAGGTCCAGTGTAGCCTATGTCCGGAACGTGTAGATGGCTGTCATGGAGCAGCAGCAACATGGCTTCATGCTCCAGCAGCAACAACAGCAGATGACGATGGCACAGCAGCAGCAACAAGCTCTTTCCAAGCATACACCGGAACTGGGGCCTTGTTCCGTGAAAGTTTTTGTGTTTGTCATCTATAGTATTTGATAATTATTATCTAACTATAGACACTAGATTCAAAAGATCCATCTCACAAATTACAGGTAAATTGTATAATTAGTTATTTTTTATTTATATTTAATACTCCATACATGCATCCAAAAAAAAATGATGCGATGAAGTAGTAGTACGTACCTTGTTTAGTTGGCAAAATTTTTGGGTTTTGGGCACTGTAGCATTTTCGTTTGTTTGTGGCAAATATTATCTAATCATAGACTAATTAGAGCCAAAAGATTCATCTCGTAATTTACAGATAAACTATGTAATTAGTTTTTGTTTTCGTCTAAATTTAATCCTCCATGCATGTGCCGTAAAATTCGATGTGACGGAAAATCTTGAAATTTTTTGGGAACTAAACAAGGCCCCAAGGCCTAGGATGGATGATGTAGCGCTGCACAGGATCTGCTGTCTGGAGCTTCCGTTCTTTCATTCTTTTTTTTTCATTTATTTTCCATTGTAAGAATTGTGTTAGGACTAAACTACGGAAAGGACACAGATCTGATGCTGTGGACAGGAATTGAAATGCAGGTACGATAGTCTTTCTGGGTGATAGATAATTCAAGCAAAAATCTGTACGGCCTCGTCTACAAGCACCAAGCATAAATTCACAAGCTCAGACATGCCACATTTTGCTACACAGCAAAAGCTTCCAGACCTACAGTACAGAACCAAACACACGCATGTTTTAAACTACCAAACTATCAACCTCTATAGAAATCTTCTAGTCTTTCACACACTAATTAAACAGAGGGCCTTAAACAGATCATACAACGTTACAAAGGTTGTACAGCTACAAGAAAAGAACTTAAGCTCACTAAAGCACTGATTTCATGGCCTGAGCATGCACCAGATTATCTATCAGTGTAAGTAACATTTCACATTGCAGTGGCCAGGATAGTTTCATTTTCTCTGCACACTCTGGTTGAAATTTTCCTGCAAAAACAGAATGGGTGTGTCAGTAACACAAGACATCCAGATTAAGTAGGAGGATTGATGACATGATTTTAGTTTTTGGCAACGGACAACATATATTACCTGCATGGGCCAACCTCAAAAGCTTTGGTCAGTTTAAATGCGAGCTGTGCAAGTGCAATCCTCAAGGCTGGTTCCGTGGATACACCTGTTGCAGCTTCCTCCAATGCACAAAGGAACTCCTTTTGTGCTCTCACAGATGCAAATAGTTGACTTGGCTTATAAATCGTGCTTAAATCTGCTATCTGGGGGCAACACATGCAAATCAAAGTGGCACCAAGTTAGTTCCACAAGCTTTTGTTAGACTCATTAGTCATTACTGTATGATAGCGGATACCTGGACACAATTACAAAGCATGAAAGGAATAAGACTAGCCTTGCACAGCAAGGAAACCGAGTTCCAACCTAATATGTAAAACAAATTCTAGTGAAGTTACCTGTTCAAGCCAAGGCAGTGCCAAGTCAAAGAACTTTTTGTTAAGAAACTGGTCAGCTATAACCCTCAAAAGCTCATTTGCTGTCTCACACGATAACTTCTCAAGAACTGGTCCAGTTCTATCCATTAGGTCAATCAGACCATCATAATCACCACAGTTCAGGGCTTCCATGTATGCAGGCTCCATGCCATCAGTATCTTGAAACTCACCAGGCTGATTAGAGGCACACAATGCATTTCGCAGTCCAGATTGTTCACAGGAACTGGTAAATGAAACTGGATAAGTCCCTTTAACCCCTGATGCTCTACTTCTTGCTGAGCTTGGAACATATCTTCCCAAGTTACTCTCTGAGCTCACAGGCTCAAACTTCCTAATTTTACTGCGAACATGATCCTTTGGAAATTCAGCTCCCTCTTTAGAACACATATTTGAGCCCCGAGTTGGTAGATCACGCATCCACTTCTTCTCATGTTTCAACTGTGAGATTGGTGGTGGCTTGTAGTTAACATCCACAGATGATCTAGGTGTAGAAGTAGAAAGCCTAGGCAAAGAAGAGACGCTTTGGTTCTTAAAATATTTGGAGCCAGGAAGATGATACCGGCTTTCGCTCTGAGTAATTGTATATACAGTTTTGTCTACAGCATTCTCCAAGTTGTGCACCTTCAAATTTAGCACAGACATGTTCTCCGCTGAGCTGGCCATAAAATCCTACAATGAGAGGGGGGTAACCATTTGAGAAAAGATTTGAACTCACTTCTTTACATACATGATGTATTCATATGAATTTGCAGACGGTGCATAGTTTTTTCCTACATGATGCAGTGGCAAGGTAAAACTTGACAGAATTTGATGACGATCATCCTTACTATCAATATGCATTGACATTTTGACTTGAATTGGCAAGTGGAGAGTTTGAGGAAAGCAAAATGTAAAAATAAGACTAACAGATTCACAGTTCAGGGTGCAAGTGTTCAACAAAATCATAAATAACCATGAAGCTTAACAATATCGCATATAGCTGGAATTATTAGCCTTGCATTATAACTTGCACTATTACCACATTGATCGATGTATATATGACTCCATAACAATTAGGTAAATATAGACACAAATCAAATTGACAATATCTTCACAACTCAAAGCACGGCAGTTACCTGCAACAAATCAAAAAAAATTGTTTGCTTCCTCTCCATCTCTTGAAGTTGCTTCCTAACAAGGGCCAGTTCATTCATAGCATTCAGACAACAACTATGTGTGCCATGAGCAGTAACATCTGTAATTGTCGAGTCTATGCTCTTACTTTCTCGACCCCTGGGACATTGTTCCATAACTTGTGTTGAATCACAATCTTCAGTGCATTCCTGAGCAGTAGTGACATGCTTTGTCTCACAACTCCTGCTTGCTACTTCTGACACAGAGGAGCATTCTTGTTTATCATCCATAATGTCATAGTCAAACTTACTGTCTACATCAATGCTTTCATATGCATTTCTCTTTGCATCTTTTAGGATGCAGACTTTACTGGATCCCTTCTCATCATTGTGAACCAGTGGTATCATATTCTGCTTTGGAACTGACACCTCAACACGCCAATCACCAGACTTCATTCGCTGCAAATTTGCAGCATTGTTTAGGGCAACTTTGTTGATAGACAAAGGAGACCTCCGCTTTGCTGAACTGATAGAACTACCACTAATAACAGATACAGAAGGCCCATGATCTGTTCTCCTAAAAGAAGTATCTCTTGATCCTCCATCATGTATACTTTTAGCATCATGATGGTCTCCAAAGAAGTTCTCTGTGAGAAGACATTGATAGGCAATAGAAAATAAGCTGAGTTAGTGACTGTGATTAACTACAGACAAAATGCAGAAGCAATAAAGAGGACATGTGGAAAAAAAATAGTAGAAGGATCTCATTAGCTAGCAGCATTACACGTTAATCACAAACCATAAGTCATTAACATGGTATTGTGGTATTCTTTAATAGCCATTTAAACTCACACTTTTTTTGAATAATAGAACTCAGAAACAAAAGGTTGGAATCCATGGGTTGTGTAACATTAACCATGATCCGCGAAAAAAAATCTAAGAGCAGTAGAATTGCTGCCTCAGAAACTAGAATATTTTTTCAGTTATTTGATTCTTTTAGTTGATTAATTATCTCTGAGTTAAGATGAATAATCGTGGAAGAGTTGACAGATGAGAATAGAGCTGCTTATATACAGAAACATCATGTGAGTTCTGCTTAGCTTATTTCTTTTGGTAATGAAATATTTCTTTTAATGAAGAACAAGAAAGATAGTATGTTAACTTTTTATAAAATAAAGATTAATGGATTTGGATTTGAAATAAATCAAGGAAACAAACAGTGTTATATCTGTTTTGCTCAATATCAACTGTTAAATGTAAATTGAAGGAACATCTTGTGTACCTTTTGTTGATGATCCAGCTTCTGATGGTTCAGGAGTATGAGACCCTGGAATAGCTTTCCACAGCTGAATTGCATGTATAATGGCATCACGTACTGGTTTTACCTATCATAAGAGGCATGAAGTCAGTAAACCAAAAAAAAAAAGGAATATGTTACAGCATAAATTCCACAGTACAAGGGAGTGAAGGGATACAATACCTTGTCAAATTTACTGCGCTCAAGGGAGCGAAGGCAGGAAGTTCTGAAAGAGGTAACCAAATACCCAGAACTGACCGCAATACTTGAAAGAGCTAGTGAGGCAGCCTTCCTTGTATTCCAGTCAGTACTCTTCAGGGCATCCATAATACTTGTTAGAGCTGATGATAACGCCTGCTCTGTAGAAGCGCCTTCAGCCTGAAAAAGAGGGGCACAGGAAAAATAAGTACGCTAACACAATGTAAGATCTTATGGTAGATTGGTAGTTATAAGCTATGAGACCAAACTGAAGATGAATACGATTACTGTACTTCTTGAAAGATATTAAGAAGTGCTGCTGAATTTACACCATATATTAATGACCAATCAATCTAGCAATCCTATGCATGAATCTAGACTTGAAGAAGCAAGAAAGCTATGCGGCTTTGTAGGAAGGTTGCAGTATTTCCAATCTGACTAACCATTGACTGGCAAATATTACACAGAAGAATGTTTCTTTCCCATGATACTAATTATAAGGTCAGATGAACATGCAAAGGAATCTGTATAACATGAAAAGCCTGTGAAAATGTGCTTACACACAAAGAGGTTTTAGTGGATTGGCATTGCTTACACAAACAAAACCAAGAGTGCAAACCTGAATAATGCTTCTTATCAAGTCAATCGCAGCAGGCTTCGCCATGAAATGGGGATTCTTGAGCAGCTTAACAACACGGGCAAGCATCTGCGGGAGCACAGGCCCAGGGAAGTAATTGCTCTCATCTATAACCTTGGCCAGGCACAGTGCTGCCCCAGCCTGAATATATCTATTCTGTTCACCCAATGATTCAAACAAGGGGCGCACCAATGTCACCAACGCTGCACCACCATCCCCATAACTTCTGGCGCACATTGCAAGGGTACCGCAAGTGTCAACACATGCATCTCTAACAACTGAATCGGTGTCCTTCAGGCGCTTAACCACACTGGACACCATTTTCGCCATGTGTGGTGCCAATAGGTTTCCATGTAGTCGTGCCAGTGTGCCAGTCACCTTGATGCACTCCTTCCGCACCGCACTCTTCTGCTCAGCATCAGTGTCAATGACACATGACAAGAAGGGGCCAATCATTTCAGGGGGCAGGGTATCCGCCATCTTCTCGAGCTCATCCAATCCAATCTGGTAAGTGTCTCTGTCGCCAATCTTGTTAACAGCTTGGACCAGCTTGTGCTTGAGCTCAAATACGGCCTTGCCCTTTGTAGTAACCGCACTGGACTTCATCTTGGTGCTTTGATACTATCACAGGATAAAGCCTCCCCTTGAACAACAGCAGAGAGCTCACAGGAAAACTTACAAGGAAAGGGGCAGTGCCTTCCCCAACAGGGGAACAGAGACAGTGTTTCCTATACCTTGCCCACCCATCCCTTTACCTGATCTGAAACACAAAACATACATGAATTCAAATAAGGAACCAGATACACCTGGGAGACAACGAAATTGGAGCATTCAGTAAGATAATGACAAATTTGAGTCCGAAAACAATCACATCATCCACACGAAGATCCAATTGGAGCTTATCGAACAGTTGAGGGCTAAACTGCCCGCAAATGAACACTAGTTCGATTCAGAAATGTACCGAAACATAAAATAACTAACTAAAACTAACCAAGCAAAACTAAGCGTCAGTGAACTTCAGACAAGCAGCACCAGGCCCGTATTCCCCCTTACGCTTGCCGCATTGCTCGCGAATTAAACACTACAAATCTAGAGATCAGAGAGCAATCGGGGCACATCAAAAGCGAAAAACAAAAATCACATGCATACGAGAGTAGCCTAAAAACGGAAGCACACTACTCCCACCAACCATTGGGAGGGAAAAAAAATTCGAAATCGCCGGTTGCCCCGGTTCCATCCCCACTCCCGCATGTCGTCCGTCCCTCCAAGAGGAACCTCACAGAAACTAAATCGCGTAGCGGAACAAGGACACACACACACACTTGACAAAGCAGCCGCAAATGCCACGCAGGTTGTGCAGGTTGAGGTTGAGGAGGAGGAGCAGCGCGTACAGCGGGAGTAGCAGGGATGCTCGGAGATCTCTCCCGTGCGAGAGCCCGCCCGGAGGAGCACCACCGCACGCCCAGGCTTGGAAGGAACGGAAGCCCTCGCCTACGCCTAGTAGGGGATTTGAATTGGTTGGGCTCTTTCACTTTCTCTCTCTACACACCTTTTTTCCTCTCTCTCTCTCCCACGCCGAGGAGAGCGCCAACTCCGAGGACAAGTAGTAGTAGACTCTTCCCCCCCCTCGGCATCTCCTGACCTCTCTGCCTCCGAGGCGGTATCACCGGGGGCGGCTTTTTCACTTCTCACCCACGGCATTCTCGCGCTGACATGTGGGTCACGTAGAGGATGGGACCCCACTTGTCACGGAGAGGGGACGTGAGAGCTTTTCGTGAGCGGAGCACATTCATGAAGTCGATCGAGGTGGCGAGTTGCCGCAGCTTTCGCGCTTTTGGGTGCCGGGGGCATTCGCATTTTCGCCGTGGTTCTGTACCTGACATGTGGGCCATATGACATGGGCCCACGGTTCAGTGACACTGCCCGGAGATTCGCTCCCTTGTTTGAATCCTGCCACTACCGGACAGATACGGGAGCGCATGCGGGAGTCGTGTTGTGAAATTGTGACGATAGTACCGGGCCCACAGGCAAGAGACATGTTTTCGAACTCGTTCAGAAGGAGTACGAGTACGAGTTGCGGGCCTTGCGGTCTCGCGGGTACTACTAGCTGCCAGCGGGCTAGACCAAAAAAAAATGGCAGCACGGGCCCGTGGTGTCATATCTTGTCACATACCGGTCCATCCGAGCCCAGCGCGAAATTTAAAAGTTCCATTCCATCACAAGCACAGCTGAATTCAAACAGATTACCCTCCGTGGTGTGATTGGAATTGTTTGCATGATGCTCCATCCTAAAATGATTATAGATATATTTAATCAAAAAATAATAATTAAAGATATACAGTAATTTTAAGATAAAGGAGGTACTCAGTATGTATAAACTTTATTAAATTTTGCTAAGGGCTTGTTATTAAATTCAAAAGTTTCTTGCGGCTCTTGTCGTGGAGTCGTGCTAAACCATACATTTGAAAACAGCTCCTTGAAGGAAGATCGGAGGAACCAGAGCCATAAAAATGTGGCTTCTTTCGGTCCGGCTCTTCCTCACATACTTGATATAAATAATAACAAAATTGTATTTGGAGCTCTTCCTCACATACTTGGTATAAATAATAACAAATTTGTATTTGGAGCTATTTTTATCAAGTGCTTTCAGAACGGAAAAGCGAAGTCGAAGCCCTTATAAGAGTAAAACCCTGCTAAATTGACCTTAAATATTTGATCGCCACATTTAAGCATACTGAAGAGAATGGGTCGCCAGTGCAAGAACCAAACAACAACCTATGAAATTATAGAGTGCCTAATCAAAGGTGTTCTAACGATTGGCCATGAACCAAAATGGGTGTTATCAGCATCAATGCGTAAGGTTTTATTCATTTGATTAAGGATTTGCCCATTTGATTATATTCTGGCAGTATATTTTAAAAGTGCTACGATGTCATAACTCTATTCCGCGCATAGAGAAGTCATGACATTGTAGTACTTTTAAAATATGATGCCAGAATACATTAAAAAACTATGACATCATCAAAATAACATTGGTTATTTCAAAAAGAAAGAAAATAGCAGAGATAGTGTCCATATCATGTGCACATAGCCAAAGGTTTTTTGAAATGTTACACACAATGGTAACCATAGAGGAAATTGAAGGGGAGTGAAATTTGTCTAGCGTGTGTAGACTAGAGGGTGTATATATGGTACAATTCTAGTCAAAGTAATTGATTTTCCAAATTACTTTTTTAGAGAGGGGCCATTTGTACTTCCTTTATTCTAAATTTTAAGTCATTTTAACTTTATTGTAGCTTCATCCATGGTTACACATGCATTAGTATGACATTTTAACAAAAATATCAATAATAATGCTACCGAGATATTTTGCTAGTTAAAATGGATCACGTGGTTTAGTATTAGAGTGTTTGGTTCTCAAATTTTGTAGAATAACTTTATTTTTATAATAGTACTAATTATTAACTTGTGACGAATGATATGATGATAAATTAACATATTCCATTCTTCGAACTAATTAAAATAAGAGAAATAGATAGATAATGAACTAACTTGTTCCTCAAACTAAACACTCTATATATATTTGATTTGGAGTCAGCAATCAACTAAGGCCTTGTTTAGTTATACCTAAAATCCAAAAAAAAAATTCAAGATTTTTCACCACGTTGAATCTTGCGGCAAATGCATGGAGCATTAAATATAGATAAAAAATAACTAATTGCACAATTATCAATAATTTGCGAGACGAATCTTTTGAACCTAGTTAGTCTATGGTTGAACAATTATTGTCAAATACAAACGAAAGTACATGTCAAAATCCAAAAAATTTTTAGATCTAAACCAGGCCTATGAATAATTCATACTTGCATAACTTGTCATTCGGGAGCGCACGTACTTGTTTAATGTTCAATTCAAAGTTGAGAAGGTTGTTTAGTTTATCTATTTTGGTCATCGAAATCTAATTATTCATATGGTGATTATTTTGTCCTTGGGTCTTGTTTGAACAGGGAGAAAAGGAATACTCCCTCTACTCTAATATTTTTTCTGTTTTGTATATGCTTTGTTATATATATTTTTTTTATTTTATCTTGTCACTAGATATACTATATGTACTCCCTTCGTATAGTAGTTAGATATTGTTTTGGATAAGGTTTGGGTCAAACATTGAGAATATAAATCATCAATAATTTTTAAACTGTTGGTTTGCAAATGTAAAAATTATATGAATAGATTTGTCGTGAAAAATACTTTCATAAAAGTATACATATATCATTTTTTCTAAATATATTTTTAAAAATAAGAAGTCAAAGTTGTGTTTTGGAGACTGTGTAGCTGTCATAAACAATATCTAAATCCTATACGGAGAGAGTATCTAAATACTCAATCCACTCCAAATTATAAGATATTTGATTTTTTAACACTAAATTTGACCACTCGTCTTATTTAAAAATTTGTACAAAATATCACTTCTTTTATCATGACTTTATTAATTACTAAAATTTTTCAAGAATGACTTAAATTTAATTATGTTTGTGTAATTTTTTTATATAAGACGTGTGGTCGAATTTGGAATAAAAAATCAAACGTCTTATAATTTGGGATGACGTGAGTACATAATAAAAATCACGTGTCTAGAAAATTCAAAATATCTTATAATTCAGCGTAATTTGCTTAATTGTATCGAGACAAACTTCAGTAATAAAAACAGATCCCTGAAAATTTTCGGAGAAAATTCATTTTCTTCTCGGAGTTTTCTCACGCGAATGCCATGGATAATGCACGCGGGAACGGAACAGAGCTTGCGGGGACTCCTTCCTCCGGTCCTCCCTCTCCAGCTCGTTCCGACGTTCCTCTCCGCCGTCAGCCGTGGCCATGGCCACCGCCGCCGCCACTTTCGGGTTACTCCGTCCTCCCACGCGGACACCTGCAATCTCACAGCTGTACATTCTCCCACTTCCCACCCAACCCCACTCCAAAACGCACCCTCGTCCTCTCCCCCTCCCGCGCCGCCGCCGGGGCGGCCCCATCGCCGCCTTCCCCAACGCCACATCTTCGTCCACGAATGCCTCTGCCTCGCCCACCTACGACGTCCGGGAGGCAGAGGCCGCCGTCGCGGAGCTCCTCCGTGAGGGCGGCGCCTCCCCGGCCGACGCCGCCGCCATCGCCACGCGCGCGCCGGCCTACGCCGCTATGCTCGCCGATGGCGTCCGCGAGCTGGACGAGCTCGGCCTCTGGGCTTCGTGGAGCTCCGGTGCCGGGGCCCGGCTGAGCCTCAGCGGGGCCGTTGAGATGGAGGTGGGGAGGCTCGGTTTCAGGAGGAAGGTGTACCTCATGGGACGGAGCAGACGTGACCACGGCGTGGTGCCGCTCCTCGAGAGCTTGGGGGTGCGTCTCTCCTCGGCCAAGCTCATCGCGCCTTACGTCGCGGCTGCAGGCCTCACTGTGCTGATTGACAGGGTGAGAGATGCCCCAGCTTGGGCTCAATTTGCCTGCATTCTATGCATTTTTTTTTAATTGCGGCATTGGTTCCTCTGATGAAATTCAAATTTCGACTGTACTCCCACCTAGCCCATAACCTTGATTGAGCTTGAATTAAGTCTGAGCAATCTAGTATTAAACAGAGAACAATCAGATCGTTAGATCCCCCCCCCCCCACCACCACACACACACACACAAATACTGTACTCAGCTGCGGTTGTGTGGGGGTGGGGAGGAGGGAGGTATGGAAATCTTCCTCTATTTTGCAAATTTGTTAACCAAGATTAACTGGTTTCTAAGAAATTTCAGGGTTGAGAAAGGTGCCATGGCCCCCGTTGGCCTGGTTTAAGCTCCTCCCCTGTTCAACTGTGGATTTCTATTCCTAAAAAGTGCTCAAGCATGTGTCATGAGTCACCTCGTTCTCAATAGTCCTTTGGTTTCCATACCACGGCACAAAAACTAATTAAAGGAATCATTCTAATAGCTAACATAAGAAATTTAGAACACACGTTTTTATTAACACTAGTCTATGTAGACATTATGAGAGTGGTCAGTATGTTTCTTCAACAGTTGCAACTGTGCTTGGCACTATAATATGTTAATGTTACTCATTTCTTATGGACTCCTGGTTTATTCACATATAGGTTAAGTTTTTGAAGGAAATGTTATTTTCAAGCAGTGATTATGCAATACTAATTGGAAGGAATGCTAAGCGCATGATGATACACTTATCAATACCTGCAGATGATGCACTCCAAAGTACTTTATCTTTTTTTGAAAAAGTAAGTTCATAGTGCCAATTACTATTTCACATGCCAGTTCATTGCACTGATGCAGCAAAAATAAACATTTTTTCGCTTGCAGATGGAGGCTAGGTATGGTGGTATTAGCATGTTGGGACATGGAGATGTGTCATTTCCTTACCTCATTGAATCATTTCCAATGCTTCTTCTCTGCTCAGAAGATAACCATCTCAAGCCATTAGTTGATTTTCTGGAGCACATTGGAATTCCAAAGACAAAGATTGCATCAGTCCTGCTGCTATTTCCTCCTATCATTCTTTCTGATGTTGAAAACGATATTAAGCCTAGGATTCGTGAATGGGAGAAGGTATTTTTGTTCTTGGTAACTATTGGAACCTGCTAGATTGGTACACTTGACAATAACACAATAATACTAGTCATTTCTAAATTTTCTAGGCTGGCATGGAACAAGACTATATTGGTAGGATGTTGTTGAAGTATCCATGGATTCTTTCAACAAGTGTGATAGAGAACTACAGTCAAATGCTGTTATTTTTCAACCGAAAAAAGGTAAGTAAAAAAGAATAATGTTTCTACTATGCTATGCCTCAAGTTCATGTTAATTTGTTTTTCCTTCTTTTTGTTGTTGGGAGTAGTCAACTTTTTTTCCTTTCAGATTTCTAGTACAGTCCTTGGTATTGCTGTGAAAAGTTGGCCTCATATTCTTGGCTGCTCTTCAAAAAGAATGAATTCAGCTTTGGAGCTGTTTCATGATCTGGGCATCAGTAAAAAAATGGTGGTTCCAGTCATTACATCAAGTCCACAGTTATTACTGAGAAAACCTGATCAGTTTATGCAGGTGTGTAATGATTATTGAGGTGTATTTAAACTTCATTAATGGATAAACTACTTTTGGTTGCATATAAGTTTTGAAGCAAATTGGAACCTAAGTTCAGCAAAAGGATTATTTTGTTTAGCTACTATCATGTCTTCCATTAAACTGGCATGGATTATGGCTCTTATAAATGTACATTGTGTTTTACACATATTTTCCCAATCAGAATGTGGTGCTGAACATTAATGTTTTTATCTTGCTGTCTGTCTGTAACTGCATCCACAGTAGGCATATTTATATAGTTATATCCTAAGCTGGGGATGTCTTGTGTCTTGACCCTTAAGTTGTATCTCTTTTACATCTTTGACCCTCCAATTACTGAAATCTTAATACAAACTTTTGTGCCTCGTGTTTCAGAATGTTTTACTTTTCAGAGAAATGGGTGTTGATAAGAAAACAACAGGAAAGATTTTGTGTCGTGCGCCTGAAATATTTGCTTCAAATGTGGATAGCACCCTCAAGAAGAAAATCGACTTTCTTATCAACTTTGGTGTTTCTAAACATCATCTTCCTCGCATCATTAGGAAGTATCCAGAACTTTTATTGTTGGACATAAATCGTACATTGCTCCCCAGGTATGACTGCAACTTGGTGTGATATAAAATACAGTGCAAGGAGAGATTTGGTTTTACAAAACTTAGCGTGCCTCATAACTATGCCATGATCTACTTTTTACTTTTCTTCAAGCTGCAAACTTTTTTTTGTGCACTTATTGTTAATTTTGTTGGTTCCCTACAACCTACATTGATGGCTGCACCTTTTGGAGATACTTTTTGCAATATTGTAAGGATCTGTAGTCATTGTAGTTTATTCCATTTGCATTGTCTGTTACTTACTCGTGGTACTTTTTCTAATTGAGCCATTTATTGACATATGTTTTGTCCTGAAGACTAACATGTGTGGTTTTCACTTATATCGACAAAATTCTGTTATAAGTGTTTGATGCACTTAACTTATTCCAATGTTTACAGGATGAACTACCTATTGGAGGTGGGTTTGTCTAAGAAAGATATATGCTCAATGATCTTTAGATTTTCCCCACTTCTAGGTTACAGTATTGAGCTTGTTATGAAACCAAAGCTTGAGTTTCTGCTAAGAACCATGAAGAAGCCACTTAAAGCAGTTGTAGAATACCCAAGGTACTTCAGTTATTCACTTGAGGGGAAGATCAAACCGCGGTTTTGGGTACTGCAGAGTAGAAACATAGACTGCACTCTGACAGAGATGTTTGCAAAGAACGATGAACTCTTTGCTGAAGAGTACTTGGGACTTGATGGATTGCTCGAGAAACCTCTACAATCAAGCATAGGCGGTTAATTTCTGGACTTATAAGATCAAACCATGCAGTGAGCTATCGCAAAGCTGTGCAGCTTTATGCTTGGATTGATGAGGCTGTGGGAGGCCACTTTTCCAGTGCTTAGTATTAAGAAGGTAATACTTGTTCTCTTGAAAGTTACAGGTACAAATATAGATTGATGAGTGATGTTGTTAACTCAATACCAAAATAGCAAAGTATTGGGTTTTGAGAATACTTCTTCATTCAAGGTGATGAAGAACTTGGTTTTCGCCATGCAAAGTCTTTCAATCTCAATGGTATATATTGTTCTTACAGGTTTAAGAAGAAATTACAAAGATGTGGTTTCCAACTAGGAACAGAGAGAAGGATGCCCCACAACTTTGTGTGAATGCATGCAGGATCCGATGCAAGCTGTTGTAAGGCCCAGGAAGTATACGTCAGGCAACCCAAGGTGTTACACTGACGCATCCACATCTCCAGATATACTACCACAGGTCTCCAGAAAAGCAGGACTAGGAGTGTTAATCATCAGCAATCAAACAGGCATTGTATCGTCTGTTTACATCAAAGCATTGCTTAAGAACTCAACCTCGGTATTAATGGTTGAGGCTGCAGCTCTGGCACTGGGAGCTCAATTGCTTACCAAAATTGATGTCCAGCAACCGTCCTTTCTATCTGACAACCAAAAACTTGTGAGCTTCTTCAGTGGGAAGGACCATAGTAATCCACCTCAATGGGAGATCAAACCTTTCACTCAAGGCTTCCAGCAACAACGCTAGGATCTTCAAGATAGATAGGATGCGTAATATTACAGCCCATATATTAGCTAACAAGCTTTCAATTCCTCTAGTGAAAGCTCTGATGAATTACTAGCAACATGTACAAACCCTTTGCATGTAAGAAGCCGTCCCTTTCTGACAGCTGCAAACTCTGTATAGTGATTCAATCACCCTTGCAGCTGCATCTTGCTGGGAGAGAGGCGTGCGAGTAGTTGGTTAGGTTTTGAGGTGATAGAATAAAGGTAGGTTTAAAACATCTCCGTCAATACTACTCCCTCCGTTTCAAATTATAAGTCATTTCAAAAACCTTGGAGAGTCAAAACATTTTCAAGTTCGACAAAAAATATAGAGAGAAATATAAAGATTTATGTCATAAAATAGGTATACTATGAAAATATAACTAACAAAGATCTAATGATACTTGGTTGGTACAAAAAATTTTATTATTTTGTTATATAAATTTGGTTAAACTTGAAAAACTTGACTTATAATTTGGGACGGAGGGAGTACTTAAAACGGGTCCCTACTTTTCTACCCGGCCCCTCCAATAAAGATACAATTCTAGCACTATGTCATGTTTTAGTATTTGAGTAGCCATCTATTTTGATACTACTATTTTGACCCCTAAACTGAATGATAATGTGGGACCCATATAACATCCTCTTCTTCCCTCATCGCCATTAAAAAACTTGGCCATCTCAAGCACAACTCGTTGCCGGAGACTATGTATGTTAGTTTTTAGATCCCTATTGAGCAAAATCTTCTTGTCATGAAGGATGCAACTACCCAAGAAAATAAGTGATGCCATATTTGTTTTTGAAAATTTTTATTCTATAAGTCTGGATATAAATTCAAGAAAAGGTATCATATAGAAATTTACTAATAAAGAATTATTTTTGTAACACTTTTACATACGTGTCGCATATGCATGTCAGCTAGTATAGACAAAAGATCGCTTGATTTATCTCTTAAATTATTTAATTTGTCTGGTTATTAGCCATGATTTAACCGCCGACTGACTCTCAAATAAGAAAATTTATGCACTAAACTAACAAAAAACAATAGCTTGGTTGTGAAATCATAGCTTGTGTCTGAAGCTAATGTCATAAGTTTAATTTCCTATCTTGACATTATTAGGACTTTTTTTTGCCTTTTTATTTTCTTCTTTTATATTGCTTTCTCTGCTTCGAACAAAATGAAAAGAAAATAGGAGAACGGACGGGGAGGGGAAGCACGTGAGAGAAAGAAAGAAAAAAGCGTGAGAAAAAAAGGAGGAAAAAAAAAGGCTCTCACTGAGAGTGCACCACACATGAAGCTGAAAAAACAAGCTTCTATCAGCTTCTATCCATGCATGGTAATACAAGGACAAGTTTTAGCTAAATATTTTTACCAAGATAGTTCTAGCTGAACTGGTGGAGCTGCCAGTGAAACCGAAGGGAAAAAAATAGCTACTAACAGTCAAATTTCAAAAGTTCAACCGGATTTTAATCAAAACGACACGTGAACTTGCTCTGAAAACAACTTCAAATCTGTAATCAACATTATTATTACACCACATTATTAAATATTTACTAGATAGTCCACGCATGTTTCGACGACCGAATTGACGCAGACGACGTATACGACGAGTGTGTCATTGGCTGAGTACGTACGTACAGCGGTACACGCGTTGCCGGTTGTCATCCAGTTGATCTGCAGGTACACATCATCGACAGACATGGCGGGCCATCTTGGGATTTTTAGAACAGTGGTACAGTAAAAATGAGATATGGCAAGGACAAACGTTTGTCTGTTCTATATTTTCTGAAATCAATGATGGATCACAAACGAGCAGTGTTTTTTTCTCATAATAAATCACCAAATAGTACTTTTTGTCATAACTTATCAGCCAAACAAGCCATAACTTCTCCCAAATATTTTGCAAAATGTTTTAGATTTTTCGTCACATCGAATCTTGCGACACATGCATGGAGCATTAAATATAGATAAAAAAGATAACTAATTACACGGTTTGTATGTAATTTGTGAGACGAATATTTTGAGCCTAGTTAGCCTATAATTGAACAATATTTGTCAAATAGAAACGAAAGTGCTACCGTTCATATTTTGCCATTTTTTTTTGCAAGTAGGAACCGGTGATAGATCATGCCAGGGTAGTAAGAGATGGCAGAAATATCCCAAAGTTGTGGCAAGTCAAACATGACATAAAAAAGGACAGATGTAAGTTGCTGAGGACATGGAAAAAATATTTTTTTCTCATAATAAATTAACAAATAACTGCCATGGCTTATCAGCAAAGATCTTGGCGTCGTCCAGGCTTGTGCTGGTCGCCGTCGGGGCACTGGTTGGGTACTGCCGGTGGTGGAGGAGGAAGGCCTCTGCTTAATGCTGCTGCATCACGTAGATGATGATTGACAGCGTGTGCATTTGGATGGTTGACGGCGGCGTGAGCATTTGGACGGTTGCCGGCTCCACTCCCTCCACTGCCCGAAGTCTTGATGCGGAGGCATCGGAGGAAGAAGCCTGCTTCTGGGCGATCTTGCTGGATTTGGACGGTCGCCGCCGGCTCCATCAGACTGTCTGATGACCGGCGGCGGCGGTGGGAGCCACGAGCTCCTGTGGCGCCTCGCCGGCGGCGACAACGGGCCACTTTGAGTCGCTGCTGCATTCCTCATTGCTCTCAGCAGCACCATGCCCCCTAATTGAACCATGGTCTTATTGAGCTTTTAGCTCCAGCATCAGGCGTCGGAATGGATCTCGAGGTTTGTCCTTATGTGGACATGATGAGGCTTCCTCAGCGCTTGGCCTGAAGTGTATACACAGAAAGTTCAGTCAACAATTTAATTTGGGCGACATGATCAGGTCCGAGTCGAGGAGCACACAGCCTTCTCGCTGGGGTCGGTCGGCTCCTCCGGCGCCGGACCGATCGTCGTCACAGTCCAGCGGTGCTCCACTCCACCTCGACGAACTTGAGCACGCCACTGCTGAAGGCGACATCCCGGAACCGCCAAGCGGGGTCGTCTCCCGG
>Ga0182004_10000030_pt1 | contig 45885 bp, 38 predicted proteins | sample Sormic07211540_1_FD_120479 | JGI IMG/M metagenome (GOLD analysis project Ga0182004, IMG submission 120479) | Endophyte microbial communities from Sorghum bicolor roots, Mead, Nebraska, USA - 072115-40_1 MetaG | ecosystem: Host-associated > Plants > Roots > Unclassified | place: USA: Nebraska...
CATATGCGGACGGAGATAAGTGGATGAGGAGAGCCGCAAGCAGACGGGAGCGGCAGGAGGCCGGGCGCCACGTCCAAAAACGGCCGAACGTCAGAGTCAAAGCAAGAGTCAAACTGTCAAAGCATTACCGAATAAATATCAAGTAAGGCGTACAGATAGGCTAACAACACACGAAATTGAGAAAGTCTCCAAAAGGTCTCTTTTTTCACTGGAAGCGTTAGAGAAAAATCTGACATCACGAAAGCATTTGCAGTGCAGAATTGGAGTGAGAAAAAATTATTACAGGCCAATGCCTTCCTTGCTTTGCAGAGATTTCAGAATTGTAAAAGGTAGTGCCATGCACTATGCAGACGTGCAACTACACTAATCCAACGCCCAGAGCCACAAGATTACCACGAACTGTATTACTCTTCACTTGCTGATTCGGTTGGTGTGCTGCAAAGAAACAGAGCACGTATTGTTGTCAGAATCATTGAAGTTGTCACGCCCACGTATAATCAATAGAACAAAGCCAATTCGAACTCAAACATCTACTGAACTTCTGATGCTCATCATGCCTAAATTAGATTAGATAGATCTAACAGATAGGAGTGGTCAATGGCAAAGGATTCAGAATTCTTTCACAGCCAACACATAGTGGAACCGTATAAGGAATTAAAACAGCCACCTCAATGGGTTAAAGATAGATGTGTATTAGGAACTAAAAAATAGCTATTCTTAATGGAAAGACAAAACAGAAGCATTCAACCAGAGGAAAGATATCTAGTGAACCATTAGAGGCAGTAGTTTTTTCATGTGATTAGGTAACCTTCAGGTTCTAGTTTATACTACAGGACTAACAGGAGGAATAAATGTGCAAAAGAACAAACAAGCTCTGATGTATTTCGGGTCAGTAAGAATATGTATGCAGAACCATTGATATGATAGCATTATAGCAACATGAAGGAAATAAAGGTCTACAGAGGCAAAGACTTCATTTAACATGTTGGTAGTCACAGTTCGTCAACTCTGCTATGCTATATCAGCAGTGTTTGCAGTTTGCACGACCATGCAATGACACCTCCACGGCTCCACAGCCTAAGTTGTACACACACACACACAGAAATTTTCCGCAAAAAAGTTACAAATGAAGATAGCCAAAACAACAATTCTGTAATGCAGTGGAAGAAATAACCGTGCAAACAATTAGGGCAAAATGCAGTCTGATCTGAGCAAAAGTACATTGCAGGGTGATCTAATATAGTGGTATGATGAATAGAAAGGAAATGAGGACCAATACACCCATTTGTTTCTAGAAAGAACAGATACAAGAGGCCCGAGACTCCATGTCACACTGCTTCAAGTCATAAGTCGTCAGACCAATATCAAATTGTGTCAAACTCGAAAATTAATGTTCACTATTTCTATTTTTCGCACTAATTTAGCAGTCAGAGACCAAGTAACCATTATGTGCTGCACAAGAATACATAGTGATCTCAATTCGATACACTTATATGTTAGATTTGTCTGGGTATTGTCTCCAGTTCAAATTTCAAACTACCACTGAGATGCAAATGCAAAACTGTAAACACATTCTTGCTCTGATGACTGATCAAACACAAATCTGCAGTTACAGTTAAAAAATTAGACCTAACTGCTGCCAAAAGTGTATTTCCGTATTCATAGCGGAAAAAAGTCAGAAAAAAAAAATCCATAAAGACCCAAAATAAACTAGACTCAAAATATGACAAATTGGTCGTCATTATTGTCTATCTCGAAGTTTGGCACTAGTATAGCATACAGACCCAAAAGCCATAATGTGTTGGACAAAAGCAATTGGCGATATGCAAATGTCCCCTGTTCAATTTCCCCATGGATCATGCACAATACAAACAACCACACAGATGGAGCAAAACTTGTAACACACTGTTACTACTGATCAAACAAGACAAAGTTGTTGAGAGAGGAAAAAAACAAGTAAAACACTCAAGGCTAAGATCAAGTTCACAACCTTATGGCCCTCGTACACGTCGTCCTCCCAGTCATTGAAATCGCCAAATACAGCCTCTTCACTGCAATGGATGGGCCGTAACATACAGCAACATGAACAACAAAAGCTAAAATCACACGATCGTCGACACAAAACCGAAACGAGCAAATCTAAGTGACGCACCATTGTCGCATGTAGTCCGGGCTGCTGCTGCCGACGAGGCGGAGGGTGCGCTTTCCCGCGTTCTTCCTGCACGCCGACGGCGCAAACACCACGAATCAAAACCATCCAAATTAGTACCAAATAAATCCCCCAAACTTTATCGCCAAGCGGGCGCTACAAAACCAACAAGCAGGAGCGCAAAGCATCCAACACAACACACCCGGGGTGCGGACGGCGGCCGATGAGGGGGCGGCGGTCGAAGGGCGACTTGAAGCGGACGTAGCGGAGGTCGTCGTCGTCGTAGAAGTCGTAATCCACCGCCCTGTCCATCTTGGCGAGATACTTCTTCACCTTCTTCACGGCGACACCAGCTCCACCCCTCGCCTCCGACTTGGGGATTCCGCGCGGGTGGAGGCCCTGCACGACCTCGAAGAACCCAGCGCTCCCGTATCCATCTGCAAACCCCCGCCCGCACACCGATCAGGGCAAGGTACAAAATCCGGAGGAACGAGCAACCAAACTAAACTAAAAAGAAAATTTCCTAAAAGGAAAACCAGATCAAAAGCACATTGGGATGATCAGAGGCGCTTATGTAGTGCAGCGTACATCTCTCGTACGAGGCCATGGGGGAAGGGGAAGTGGCCGGCTTGGTGCGGAAACCTAGCAGTCGACGCGCGCGAGGTGGGGTGGTTGCGGAAGTGGTCGGCGAGGAAAGAAGCCGCGAGGCGATCCGTTGCAAGACGGTGTTGCGGTGTTTTCTGACACTGGTGTGGAGGCGGAGGGGTTTTTAGCAGAGTCTTTTGTGGGGAATTCTTTCTTCCCAGAGAAGACAAGAGACAAGACACAGCCAAATGCGTCGGAAGCCGAACGGTTTGGGGCTTTGTGGGCTCAAATAGCCTCTGGGTAAAGGAAGGAAATGGGTAAAAACAGATACAGCTGTACAGTAGATCCCATGGGCCTAAATCGGCATGGGTTGGCCCAAATCGGGTCATGTTCAAAGCAACGCACGCGGCTGCCCTGCCTCTGCATAGGACGCATCCGCCACTTCTTCCGCATTTCCTCAAACACTTCGCGCGCCGCCGCCACTCTCCGGCGTCGTCTACTCGGCTCCGTCCCCCCGCCAGGAAGCAGACCACCACCCCAATCCCTCTCGTCCTTCAGAGATGCAGAAGGTTCGTCTCAAATGGGTGAAGAACCGGGGCCTGGACCACCTGATCGAGCGCACCACCTCCATCCGCGCGTCCTGCCTGCTGCTCGACCACCTCTCGCGCCTCCCCGGCTCCTCCCCCGTGCCGGCGCGCTCCCTCGCTCGCCTCCAGAAGCCGCTTGGCCTCACGGTGCCTGTGCTTCGCTTCCTTCGCCGCCATCCCACGCTCTTCTCCGAGCAACCGCACCCTCGGTTCCCCACGCTGCCCTCCTTCTCCCTCACGTCCGCGTCACACACCCTCCTGGCCCGCCTCGCCGATGCCTCTGCGCACGACGCGCACCTCCGCCTCGCGCGCCTCCTCCTCCTCACCCGCTCCAGGTCGCTCCCGCTCGCCTCCGTGCTCCCGCTCCGCTTCGACCTCGGCCTGCCGTTCAACTTCGCCGCCGCGTTTCCGGCCTCCCACCCCGGTGTCTTCGCCGTCGCCAACAACCGCATCTCCCTACGGTCCGCCTCCGGCCTACCCGAAGACATCGCCGTCTCCTCCCTCCAACGCCGTCACGCCGCGGCAATCGACTCCGCGACCTACCGCGCGCTGTCCCGGCCGCCGTCCTCTTCGAGCGCTCCGCTCGCGTTCCCGATGCGATTCCCGCGGGGGTACGGCGGGATGAAGAAGGTCAAGGCCTGGATGGATGAGTTCCACCGCCTTCCCTACATCTCGCCGTACGACGACGCGTCAGGGGTCGACCCTGAGAGCGACATTTACGAGAAGAGGAACATCGGCTTGCTACATGAGCTGCTCGGGCTAACGGTGCACAAGATGGTGCGGAGGAACGCCATCCGGCTTCTTCGGGAGGAGCTGGGCCTGCCACACAGGTTCACTAGGCTGTTCACGCGGTACCCTGGGGTGTTCTACCTGTCGTTGAAGTGCAAGACAACGACTGTGGTGCTTCGTGAGGGGTACGAGAGAGGGAAGCTCGTGGAGCACCATCCCCTGGCTGCTGTGAGGGACAAGGTGCATTATGTGATGCGCACTGGAGTGCTGTACCGCGGAAAGGGTTTGTCCAAGCTTGTTCTGGATGAGGATGGCACTGAGGAAGAGGGTGCACTGAATGAGGAGGAATTTGAAGGGGAGGGAATGGACGAGGATGCTGATGTTGAGTGCTTCGGAATGGAGATTGTGGATGACGATGGGCCTGTTGGTGATGTGGATGATGAAGGTGATAGTGATGGCTGACATGGATTGACGATTCTTGCCTTCTTGATTTATGTTTTGCAATTGTGTCTTCAGTCATGAGTTACAGTGACTGTGGGTTTGATTCAACTTATTAGTGGCTCCAAATGAGAAGTTCAGCAAGTTATTGTAGATTGTATCATGCTCTGTTAATACTTTGATATATGCTACATTCATCTGCTTAAGAAGTAGCAAGCTAAATTTAATATGTAGCTCTTGGTTGGAGAGTTAGAGCATTGTTTATGGTTCTGTATATAGCATGGGGGCCCAATACTTCTATATATCAATTTTTATGAAATTTGAGGTACACACAAAATCGAATGGGAAATATCTCAGCCTTTTTTTATTAGCTAAAGTGCAGTCTCTTATAATAAGGTAATTTTCATTGCCAATTGTCTTGCTACCATTCTAGAGATTGCATTTGTTTCATAAGTTTATGCTTTACAGGATTTTTCTGATATTCCATAGGATAAAACCTTTAATTCTGTAGATGACTCTTAGTTGCCATCTAGTGCTTGAGTTACCTTCACCTTTAATCATTTATTGGGGTGTTCAGCCAGAAATAGCTGAATCCAAAATATAAGGAAGTGTAATTCTGACCTGTATCATCAAAAGATTCTCATATCACTGTACCCCTGGCTTATGGGGCTTATGTGTTGGAGTTTTTGGGAGATGCTTAACCTTCGTTACAAAGACACCATGTATCTAGGTAAATAGAAGTCTTCATGTTATTTTTCTAGCTTCACCCCTGTTTATTTAAGCATGCCGCCACAGCTTGTTCACTTCAGTGTTTAAATCAAGTCAAGCACACATTTTGGCGTTAGATGTTCTCTCCAAGGTGACAAATCGGTTGGTGAAAAGTTGGGGCAAGATTGGAGATAAACTGCTCTTTTAACTTCTAGATGTCATTTGGGAAAAAGATATTTGGATCATTTCAGGTAATTGAAAAGGCCTCACTGTCCTAACCTCTATATAGGCTCTGAGCCTCTCACAGTCTCACCAATGATGGTCATGGGTGTGGTAATTCGCAAAATTGCTGACCATTGGTCCTCACATCATTCCAGCTAACTATCATGTTGTTGACTCAGGAACCCTTGCAATCCTCATAGCGATTTTTGGAAGACAGTGGAATCAAATTTGTGATGTGCACATATTGAATTTCGTGTTCTACGGTTCTCTGATTTCATTTGTGCCCTTTCTGATTTTAAATTGCGCCGGTCACGTTCTTTTAGTAACATTAAGTATGAAATACCAACAGTTTTACTCTACGTTCGACCTAATGTTGGATGCCAGCCTCTTTTGAAAAATCCTGGAAAGTGTCTCACTGTTCAGACTTCCAAGTCACTTGCATGTGCAGCTAGAAAACCATGTGAATATGCTCTTGTGCCTCAAATCAATGCAGTTGATTTTGTTCTGCAAGCCTGTAATAGACTTAACTTTACAAACTGCAATATGTGTGATTAACCAGGAAAAACAGCTTATCAGCACCTTTTCTTCATTAAACCAAAATCTGTTGGTACTCTGTTTTAATGCATGTGTATACTTGTATATGCCTTTCTTGAGTTCATACATTTTGAAAAAAAAGCACAGACAGGGGCGGAGGGAGGGGTCAAAACCTCCCTATGCTAGGTTTACCCCTCTTACATGATATCATTCTGTTGAACCTAGTGCGGCTGTCCATGATTTATGGTATTATTTATCTTAGCAATCCATTTGTAATATACAATTTACTACTTATTTGAACCACGGTGCACAGGTGGTGATTGGTGAAGTTCATTTGATTATTAGCTGGTGCACCAGGATTTTAAACAGCAGCTACTTTTCACAAAGAACCTTCTCTATGAAGTTTCATTGTTTGTGCTACTGCTTGTCTCCTAAGATGACAGGTTATGTGGTTTGCATACCGTCTTATTCCTTCTTTTGCTCATATTTACTTATGCAGACCAACTATGTTGCAGGATTCGTTTCTGGAGGGATTACAGATTACTATCATGGTAGAAGTAGCAGCACACACCATCTTTGAGGTATTGGTTTTGCATTTAGCTAGTGATATTAAATTCATGATAGGTGCCAGTAGCCTCTCCATTTATTTCATTTTCTTTTTAGAGTTATTGGTCCCTGAGATTCGTGTGTAATTTGTTCTAGATTTATTTTGCTGCTTTCATTACTTAATTACTGACTCTGTATTCTCCAACATGCCAAATGCCATGTTTTTTATGCCCCTTATAAAACTGAAATCTCACCTTTTTCTGCAGAAAACTCTAGCCAGCCTAGTATATCAGATAAACAAGTCATTCACTAAGTTTCCTTTTGTGTGTGTTTATGTGTGATGTGTGAAGCTGCACGGCAGATCTAGAGGTTGCAACTCCTGCCTACCGGGCAAGAGCACTAGAGCAGCCATGATGAACTGTGAAGCAAATAAGGCACATTCAGGCTAAAGTTTCTCTTGGCATGTCATGGTAGCTGCGAAGGCCGCAGCTGAACCCCCTATAGCCTCACGTTCCCACAGCCTTTTTATCAGGCTAAAGTAGCTTGGCATCATAGGAGAGATGAGATGGGATGCATGCCCCAGAAGACCAGAATTGGACCCTGCGCTTTCCTGGATTCCAATGCCCAGATGGATGGAGGGCCAGGGAAGAGGGAACAACCGGAAAAGGAGGAAGCCAATTTGTTACTCGGGTAGACATACTCTATGCCAATTTGCCACGAACTTTGTCAAAAAGAATCAGCCACTGAGGGGGCCACTGGTTGTTGCTTGAGTAGGGGTAATCCCAATGCCTCATTCTAGCTTAACTAGTGGGGACAGCTGATATTAGAATGCAAAGCTAATCATTACATCATGCCTCCTCCCTGATGATGATCCTTGCCTTTTGCGCCCAGCCTTTTTCTACTGTTTCACAGCATGCATCATATTGCCTAGGGCAGAGAACATATTGGGATAGAATGAAATTATGCCGAAATGAAATATTCAGCAGTATATATATCATGAAACTCTGACCTAAACTAGTGAAGTGACTAATAAAGCTAAACCATAGTCCAGAATATGTTTATATGATCAGTTATGGATCCAGAATGATTGCTCCTCTTCTTTTTATTCGTGCATAAAAATTGTTGGGAGGGCCCTCCCAGCCCCCACGCAAGATCTACCCTGAATATGATATGATACTATTTAGCAAAAATTTCAACCATAGTTTATATTTCCGAAGCTGTACCTGAACATAGCAAATTTTTAAGCCTGCTGGCATGAACTTCGAAGGATAGAGGCATAGATCAATCTCCAATCTGATGCATTACACTGACAAAAAAAAATTCCAGCTCTGCTTTCCTGTATAGTCACATGAAAACCAGGAGCTATCATTCGCACCACGTCTGATCATGAAACTGAAGGTGCAGGTGTGCAGGGGGTGCTTGGAAACTGCCACTGGAAATCTGATTGCAGAATTGGGCAGTGTGGAGGCATGACTGCATGAGAATCCTATACGAGCATGATACCGGCTAATTGCATGCACACACAGTGGGTTGTTACCCAGGATTTCAGGTCAGTGATTTGTTTCTGGTTGTCTTGGATGTTTCTCCCTTCTTTTTCCTGCCCGTTCTTGTTTTTGACTTGTCTCCGCCGGCAGTATGTCAGATCTAGTTCAAATCAGGGCACTCGTCACCTCAGCTTACCTCTAAATGCAGTCCCAATTATATTTATGATTCTGTACTGTAAGTGGCTGCAGACTCGGCATCTCATGTCATTGTGGATGAGCTAGTGGGTTTATTGCCGTCACCTGGCTGGATTATTTGGCTTATCACAGGGGTCTGGAAGCAGTTTTCGTTGGTCCACTGACAAAAAATAGATTTCTGCAAATTGGAGCTGGCTGTTTTCTCTGCAAACAACTTGATTACGACTTTTTTGGTGGAGATGAAGGTCGGATTATTAATAATCACTTTGGTGTTTGGCACGGCTATGGCTTTGCTAAAACGGCTCCGGCTTCTTTACTTTTTATTTAAAAACGGGTTTTTCAGAAAAACATTTGGCAGGGCTCATAAGGAATCGGAGCCGAAAAGAAGCTTTGTCAAACAGGCCATTAGAAGCAACAAGTGGATTCAGTTGACGAGTTATCATGCCACTTTTCATGTGCTTTAACAGATAATCGTTTCATAATCTTGGTTAAATAAACTCTCGACTTTTCGTGGTGGTTGTTTAATTCTATCGCATTGCTCCACTCCATCCACTGTCTGTCTGTCCATCATCTCAGTCGTTACCTGATTCTCTCGAATTACTTTTGTGAAGGGGCAAGTAATACAGCGACACATGAGAGGGGTGGGTGATGGATCAAAAGGAATCCTGCGGGGAAGCCTAATTGTTGCGGTCAACAGACAAAACCCGTCTCAAAAGCAGGACGGGTACGGTGCCATATCATCATCATATGGTCCTGCAGAGGGAGGGGATGGGGTCATTAGTCTGTCTCCAATAGGAGACCCATTTGGAAACCCAAACCCAAAATAGGTTTCCAATACAATACCTATAGCCTCCAACAGAGTACCTATACAGAAGACCCATTTTAGGTATCAGGAGAGCCATAACCCAAATTTGGGTATTTTCTCTCCTCGACACCCATTTGCAGAGAGTGTTGTCTTTTAGGTTTTGTTGTTGGAGAAGACTAAAAATAGTTATGAAACCTTTTACCTGTAGCGCTACCCAAAGGACAAATGGGTCTTGTATTTTGGGTGAGCATTGTTGGAGATAGTCTTAGGAGGGGCACGGGAGAAGAAAAGGATGGCAAAAGGAGTAGGACAGGACGGCCTACGCCGGGTGAGTTGACGACTTGTCTTGTTGTCGTCCTTCCTCCTCGCAACGCAACCACTAGTCCTGCGCCTGGGCATCACGGGCGCACCTTATCGTATCCAAAGCCACCTATGTGCCGTAGATCCTTTGATTATACTCTGCTAATTGCGATCGCTAAAAAGATGCCGAGGAGCATCATGCGCACTTGGTACCGCCGGCACATCCCAAACAGACGCCACTGGTTTTCACTTTTCAGGATGTGACATGTGCTATACGGTTTTCATTCTGAAGCTGTAGATACATCCATAGGAGTGTACATATGAAACCACCCTATAATTCTGCAGTAGAAGATCGTGAAAAAAAAATGCATTTGGAACCTATAGTTAATTATCTGGGGATTGAATTATCGCTCCATTTTGCTCTGCAGTCTGCCTAATAGCCTAATAATAAAGATTCAGGGACCTTTTGCTCGCTAAAGTTGCACGATAACCATAACCATGATTAAAGTGCGGGCAGGCGATTAGGCGTTATAAACGGCACCCATCACTCGGGTGTGGTCTGGTCAGGGGCACGCTCGTTTCTTTGTGTGATTGGGACATTGGGTCGCAGCGCGGCAGCGCCAACGCCAACGCCCCCAAGAACAAGAAGTGATGTTGACAGATGGGTCCCCTGTAGCCCGAAAGGGTTGCAGCGTGGTCCAGAGCCCCGGGCCCAAACGTCTTCCAATGGTCCTAATTAATTCTCTTTCGGTGAGAATTAACTTTAACTAGGTAGTGTACTCTGCTATGAGACAATTAAATTTATAGAAAAATACATAAATCACATAATAAAATAATAATACTGTAAAATTAAATATTATTATTAAAGTAATATTTAATCTAAAAAGTAAAATGTGTAAAACTAACACAGTCACATTGAACAATATAATATCATAGAAATTTTAATTGCAACATGTGCTATACAGTTACTAAAAAAATGAATCCTTGAACATGATGAGATTATCATCCCACCATCAGTGTCGTTTCACTCTTGTTGACATCGGTTGTCTTAGCTTGTCTACATGCTACACGAGAAGCTAAGCGATGCAGAGACTGTCGACCTCAGAGAGCAATGGCCAATAGGCCAACGGATGCACAGGTCAACACTATGTCCATTCAACTTCTATTTCCCCTAACAGGTTTTGTATTTTAAAAAGTATTTTTAGAGGAATTATTATCTCACAATGTTATGTAATTGGACCTTGGAGACAATAGTATGATCCCTAACATATAATGCACCTCCAACGCATAACTCAAAGCATCCAAGATACATTGAACTAGATGAATTTCCTACGTGTTTTGTTGCTAAAACAGAGATGTCAACGGGAAATTCCCCGTCGGGGAGTGCTTCCCCGTCCCTGTGGGGAAGAAACTTCCCCCATCCCCGTCTCCGCGAAATGTCACGGGGGAGATCTTCTCCCCATCCCCATCCCCGTGGGGTTCCCCGTATCCGCGTTAGTGAACCCCGACGGGGACAACTTTCGCCCCGTTTAAATCCCCATGGGGGCAAAAATCTATACCATCCCCGTCCTCTAATAGATGAATTCCCCGCGGGGAATCGGGGAACGGGGCCCCGTTGACATCCCTATGCTAGAATCTAAAAGATCACTCTGTTTCCACTTGATTCTTCGATGGTTGTCCAGCCCATTCATCATTTTTCTAGCTTCACGTATGGTATATAAAGGGGCTTCTTTACAGTCATAAATTTAGGTGGAATGGTTTGATGATCACTCATCAACCTTGACGCTATGGGAGGAAGTTCACGATCTTACGAGGCGATTTCCATCCATTGTTGCTTGGGGACAACCAACTTTTCGAGTGAGGGGCAATGTCAAGGCCACAAAGGAGAGGACAAGAAGGATCAAGAGTATCATTACACATTTGGCAACAAAGCAAATGACATCAATCAAGGTGGGGTAATATTGACAGCTAAGCCGTAATTGTGTGAGTTAGTGGTGAGTTAACAAGTGTTATGGTAAGAATTGGCCTGATATATAACATTTGAGGTCATTGTGTCTTGTAACGAAGAATTGAAACTCTAAAATTTGAAAGAAATCTATCTCTATTCTTCGTCCCCAATTTTGCTTCTTTTCCTAAATCTCCAATTCTCAAGCTATCTATCTAATATGTTGCGAAACCATAAGGCCAGTCTCAATGGGAGTTTCATGTGAGTTTTATTTGCATTAAATAGGTTGCCACATAGGCTGTTTTGATGACATGACAGTGTATTTAAGAAGAGAGAGAAGAAATAGGTTTCATCTAGATGAAACTCTCTTGACACGATTACCAACTCTCTATGAGTTTTGGAATTAAATGCTTATGAAACTATAAAATGAAACTCTCCATTGAGAGTGGGTGTTTCATTCAAGTTTCATTTTATTTCATATGACACGACAGTCTTGAAAACAATACCATGAAACTCTTCACTGAGATTGGCCTAACAAGAGCCTAGGAAGCCTATAGACGTCGGTCGAGGTTTAGAATTAGTCTTCTAAGGAATTTAATTATAAATACATGGAATCAATAGAAGATAATAGAGCCAATGTAGATTTAAAAAATTATCTTATTTTAGTTATATATATATCGATTATATAGGTATTAATCTGTCAAAAAATATTAAAAAGAAAAAAGAAATAGAAGTTGCTAAAAAAAAGAAAAGAGAAAAAGAATGGTATGTGTTTTCAAAAAAAAAGAATGGTATGCGCTTTTATTTAGGGGCCCGGTAACCCACGCACCGCCGCATAGTCTTCTGCTCGGCAGCGCCGAGATCTTCTGCTCCTTCCCCACTCCCAGGCTCGGCTGCGGCGTCGGCGGCTCCCCCTCCCGCCTCTCGCCACTCGCCTCCGTCCTCCGCGCACCTGCCGGCGACCCTGTGTACGCACCTCCCTCTTCCCTCCCGCCTCTGCTGTACCGTGGGAGCCCGGCCTGCTGCCCAGTGTGGCCGGGCCTTGGCTCCGCCGGTGCTTGGTGGCGCCCAGAATTAGCGTGGAAGCAGGTTCGATTCTTGGAACTCTTTGGATTGAAGGGAAAGTTTGGTTTTCTTCGTCTCTTTACTCCTCGTCCTTTAAAATAGACAATGAAATCCTTGCGGTTCTTGTAGGGTGGAGTGCTGTCTGGGCAGAAATCTGCTCACCGGGTGCCAGGAAACAGGCGGTTGGAGAGAATTGTTTGGGGGATTCGTCAAGAAAAGACCCAGTAGGTGGTTGCGCACTTGTTATGCTGAGACTGAATGGAGGCTGTAGACAAGATTGCTGAGCCCAAAGACCCTTTCGTGCTCACTTCTCAGAAGGTTCAGAGCTTAGAGCCACCGATACCGATAAAGGCGTCATGGAAAGGGAAGTACTCCCAGGAGCAAGAAGAGAAGGATCTGCCAGCTGATGGCGAAGAGAGCTTCCGGAGCCTGGATTCCTCTGATGAAGGTGGCCGGAGCTCCTTCTCTGGAGCTAGTCACCCTCCAGAGCCAATTGATATGGATATCATGAAGACGGTCTATGTCGCAATCGACGAGGAGAAGTCTGAGCCACCGGTTTGTTTAGTGCGAGGAGTCTCGGTGAAGGGGCCTTTCATAGATGACCTCTCGATCCGTGTTGCAGGCACAAAGGCAAATCTGTTGGTAGGCGCAGGCGGTGCTGAAGGCATGGCTGAAGAGAGGAAGGTATCTGCTTCTGCAGTGGCATCAGTCGCCACAGCACGCTCATCTCAGGCTACCTCTTTGCCTCAGGACTCAGAGGAGAAGGAGTGCGTCTGGGACGCTTCACTCCCTCCCAGTGGCAATGTTAGCCCTCACAGTAGCATTGACAGCATGGGTGTGGTCACTGCCATGAGCACCCTCCACAGCTGTGCGAGCACATATAAAAGTGAAGCCATAGCTGGTGAAGCAATGCTCAATGTGGAGAGGAACTGTGAGAGTGTAAAGGGTGTTCGAGGTGACTTACTAGAAAGTGCAAAAACTAGCATGAGTCGAGCAAGTGATAGCAGTGGTGTTAGCGATGACAGCAGCTGGAGCCACATCACTGGAGGTGCCAGCAAGCCTCACAAGGGGAATGATCCTAGATGGAAGGCAATTCATGCTGTACGGACTCGTGATAGTGTTCTTGGAATGAGCCATTTTAGACTACTAAAGCGTCTTGGTTGTGGTGACATTGGCAGTGTTTACCTCTCAGAATTAAGTGGAACTCGGTGCTACTTTGCAATGAAGGTAATGGACAAGGCATCCTTGGCAAGTAGGAAGAAGTTAAATAGGGCTCAAACTGAAAGGGAGATTCTACAGCTTCTCGACCACCCATTCCTCCCAACGTTGTATACACATTTTGAAACCGACAGGTTCTCTTGTTTGGTGATGGAATTCTGTCCGGGTGGTGATCTGCATACTTTGCGACAGAGACAACCTGGAAAGCATTTCTCTGAGTATGCTGCAAGGTAATCTATATTGAACACTACTATTCTTCAGAGAAATGTAATTTGTTTGGAGTAGAGTAGATGATTTCTCAAGTTGTATTCCATATGACTGAATGCCTATTATCATATTATATTCACATTCACCTGCGGAAAGAAAATTCTATTCACATTTGGGGATATTGTTAATTTAATTTACTACTAGTTTAATTGACAAGGTGATCTAATGTTACTATCATAGTTTATTGGGCTTTTTATGGAGAATCTAAGCATCAGTTTTATTGGCCTTTTTGTGAAGAATCTAACTTTGTTCAGATATGATCTCTACAAATTCCCGAATAGAGTCTAATAGCTTTTATGAGTGATGTGTCGGAACAAAGTGCATGTGGTTAGGTATCCTAAAATGTTTCCTGCATTAGTGGAGTAAAATTTATACAGCAGGGCCCATGTGATGAGTAGCATGAAGTAAGAGAGATATTAGGCCATGATAGATTGTAGCTTTGTTTCATAATTCAACAGTAGTTAGGCAAGCAGTAACATGGATTGCCCTGATTCTGTGCAGGTTTTATGCCGCTGAAGTACTTCTAGCTCTGGAGTATCTACACATGTTGGGAGTCGTCTACAGAGATCTGAAACCAGAAAATGTTCTTGTGCGCGATGATGGGCACATAATGCTTTCAGATTTTGACCTCTCGCTGAGATGTGCAGTCTCACCTACACTCATCAGAACATCAGCTTTTGATTCTGATCCCAGAAGAGCAGGTGGTTCTTTCTGTGTACAGCCTGCTTGCATGGAACCTACTTCAGCTTGTATTCAGCCTGCGTGCTTCCTGCCCAAATTCTTCGGTCAGAAGAGCAAGAAGAAGACTAGAAAGGCAAGGTCTGAGCTGGGACAGAATGCTGGCACCCTGCCTGAGCTTGTTGCCGAGCCAACATCAGCCCGATCGATGTCATTCGTCGGGACTCATGAATACTTAGCCCCTGAAATCATCAAGGGTGAAGGGCATGGAAGCGCCGTCGACTGGTGGACCTTCGGCATCTTCCTCCACGAGCTGCTGTACGGCAAAACCCCATTCAAGGGGTCAGGGAACCGCGCCACTCTGTTCAACGTGGTCGGTCAGCAACTGAAATTTCCAGAGTCGCCGTCCACGAGCTACTCAAGCAGAGATCTCATCAGGGGGCTCCTGGTCAAGGAACCGCAGAGCCGCCTCGGCGTGAAGCGGGGAGCGACGGAGATCAAGCAGCACCCCTTCTTTGAGGGCGTGAACTGGGCTCTCATCCGGTGCAGCACCCCTCCCGAGGTCCCCAGGCCCGTCGAGGCCGAGCTGCCTGTGAAGTACGGCGTGGCGGAGGCGATCGGGAGCAACAGCAAGAGGATAGCCGGAGCAGACGTGAAGTCCGGCGGGAAATACCTCGACTTCGAGTTCTTTTAGAGTATATAGTGCCCAGTGGCAGCCTATTGTTTGCATACTGTCCGTGTATGTGGCCAGTTTGATGTTGTGTGATTCGATGTGGTGCTTTGGTGTCTCACCGTCGATGCAAAATTCTCAGATCTGAATCGACCAAAAATTAGATAGATCTGTCATCTGTTTGCCACTTGCCTGCTTTGGCGCATTTCGAGTTGTAGCAGACCTGAAAGCAGTGAGTGTGGCAAAAAAATTCTCATGATCAAACAGATGAGAAGGCGCTTTCCTACTTGTTGCAATGCACCCGTTGCCTTGGACCCTTGATGAGTCCGGGACCGTGGGTGGCCCAGGACCGACCGGCGCTGTGCGATGCGCCCGCTTCGCGTGAGCTCGCCGCCGCGACACGCTTGCTCTTGCCTTGCCCGTGTTCCATGGCTGTGTGCAGGACCAGACGACGTTTGGTGCTGTGGGAAGGAGCGGTGCGGCGTGACCGGCCGAGCTGTGCTGTTGGCGTCGCGACCAGTTGCTGTCGCGCCCACCGATGGCATTGATAGCCGATCACGCGAGATGTCATTGTCATCCACCACGGGCGGAATGCCGTTGTGCAGGCGCAGGGCAATTTAGGGTGGATTGCCGCCGGCGACAGTAACTTCGTTACCTAAACAAGTCTCTATTCTAAATCTAGAGATTTGATGTAAAAAAATCAACTTCAACCCACCTCTTACTTGGCCTCCCATTTTCCATGCCCTTCCAAATTATAGTTTTAGCCCCTCACATCTAGAACCCCTATCCAGTGGGTCCCACCCACATTTCTCTCCCCACCTATAAATCAAGACAAGAATGGTTCCACCCACATTCCTCTTCCCACTCATAGATCAAGACAAGAATTATAAATGGTGGAGTTGATGGAGGATTTGTCAATGACAGATGGGCCCCATATGAAATAAGGACTTGGTTTGTTTTTTTCATTGGAGTTGGATCTTAATTTGGGCCATTACTTTTTTTATCATAGCCTGTAAATAAAAATTTAAGGGTTTAATTTAGAGACTTGGCTGAAGTGAAAACAGACTCCACGCCATGGAAGAATCATCGGGTGCTGCCGGCGCGTGAGAATCACGTGTCGGGTCTGTTGAGGAAGAACGTCTCTATAATTCCGTATGAATCGGATCGGACGCTATCATTTGAAATTCATAGCGTGGCGAAATTCGCAACATTCATTCATCAGTAACAAAAAAAATCGTGTTTTTCTAAATACTACATACATAATACAATAACCGAAAGTCTGAGTTGTCATTTGCGCACATTTCGAGGGACTAAAGACAAAGTGCATTTGGAAATTGAAACAAACAAACTAGCAACCGAAGCGTACAGAGGGCCAAAGCCCAAAGCCAAATACGCCCGATTCGCCGCATCGCAGAAACATAGGACGCAACCTCGCAAAATCGCCGCCGCCAGCACCTACTCCTCCACCGGACGCCGATAGCTCCGCCTTCCCTTCCTCCGGCGCGCCAGTCGCCATGGTGAAGCGGTGGCTCCCCCTCGAGGCCAATCCCGACGTCATGAACCAGGTACACCCATCCCCTCGTCTGTGTTCCGAGTTCTGTACTTCAAGGCTCGTTCCGACTCGGCCCCTTGGTTGGTCTTCTTCGCTCACGGCGCCCTTTCCTGCACGATCGGTGTAGTTCATGTGGGGACTGGGGGTCCCCGAGGACGTGGGGTTCTGCGATGTGTACGGCCTCGATGACGAGTTGCTCGCCATGGTGCCCCAGCCGGTGCTCGCAGTCATACTTCTCTACCCTCAGGTGATTCTCGATTCATGGCTGGCGCCCTACATTCATTCATTGGTTTGGTCGTTGCTTGAACCGCTTTGTGGATGAGCTCACATTTTACCGCGTTTTGTTGGGCAGGACCGGATCAAGGAATCCCAAGCTTCAGCTACCTCGTCGGTGGAGACCAAGGTGAGACTGAAGTCGGGTTGCTTGCTAGTATTGTTCCAAAGCAGTCTGTTCCATTGAATAGATATACATTGTTACTTCTCATTGTAGATGCAGCGAAACTGATGCAGTAGTTTTTCAAACTTATAGATTGGATTGGAAATTGTTTGTCTAATTTTGCTAATTTTGTTTGTTGGTGAACATTGCTGCATTAGATCTAGCAAACCCTTAGTTATTTTTCAAAGTCACGTTATGAATAGGCTACTTACATTATTCTTCGAATATAAGCTCTTGAGGTTTGGTTTTATAGAGCCCACTGTCTGTTTCTTCTAGTAAACATGCTAATTTTATCTTCAAGTGATGGTTGATTCCTATCAAATGATAACTTGAAGTATTTATACATATAGTGTACGTCTCACTAGTGATGCTTTATTAGCACATAAATCAAATGTCTCAGTTATGTTGTTAATTTGTATCTTTTCATCAAGATGTAAAGCTCAATTCAATTTCATATAGCATTGAATTAAATCAAAGGTTGTTACTGGACTTATTGCTACTTTAACTGTCAAGAGTATATAGGTGTATCCTTCTTTACTCATTAGTCCTGAAACTAAATTATGCAGGAGCCCAGCAAGAATGTATATTTCACAAAACAAACTGTTGGGAACGCCTGTGGCACAGTTGGTATTATTCATGCACTGGGGAATGCTACTTCCAGAATCAAGCTAGGTACTTTCTTTTTTTTTTCTCAGTACTTTTGAACTCTTAGGCCTTGTTCAGTTGGCAAAAATTTTGGTTTTTGGCTACTGTAGCACTTTCGTTTTTATTTGACAAACATTGTCTAATCATAGAGTAGTTAGGCTCAAAAGATTCATCTCACAAATTACAGGTAAACTGTGCAATTAGTTTTTATTTTTGTTTATATTTAATGCTCCATGCATGCGACCAAAGATTCGATGTGACGGGGAATCTTGAAATTTTTTACGAACGAAACTTTTCATCTACAGTATTTTGATGCCTTTTGATTAAACTGAAAACATATGCTAATATTAATTACTCTAGGCAATCCACACTACTCTATTTCCAGTCTGCCTGCGAAAGACATAGCAAGTTTCAGCCCATTTTGTCACCAACAGTAATTTTCATTATCTAAAAACCAAAAAATAATCTGCATGATCCTCTGAGAATTTCATATGGTTCCCTAAAAAAATTAGCCTAGCTATCTTCCACTTGTGAAATCTTATTAACCTTTTTTCTTTGCAGCTGAGGGGTCATATTTCGATAGATTTTATAAACGAACTGCTGACATGGATCCTAGCCAGGTTAGTGATCGATGTTGCAATTCAAATGCTTTCATATTGTTGGCTTCCTTCATATGCTGAACTAACTTATTAAGTGGGTGATATTTTCAGCGTGCTACATTTCTTGAGGAGGACGAGGAAATGGAGAATGCTCATTCCATTACCGCTACTGCTGGTGACACAGAGGTTATTATATTTATGGATGTTATTCTTTTGATGAAATGTATGCAGGTTATTCTTTTTTTTTTTGTCAGTGCTTCACAGAATCAAAGTGATCTGCAGTTACCAGTATCTGAGAACTGACTTCTAATACTTGTTTACTCATCTAGAAAAGAACAGTTTGCTGACCAGCTAGAGTTACAGGTTCCTAGCAAGTTTGAAATCTGTCTGCTAGTAGTATATGCCCCTTTACTCTTGCCATTGCATTTTGTCTGCCTGAGTATTTGAGATTTGTGTTGGAATTTTTTGCTCACGTGTCATTGTAAGTGAGAACTGGACATCTCAATTCACAATATCAGTTGTAACAGTTGTTATTAAAGAACTGAATCAAGTCAATTAGTTGAAACTATGGTCTGGGCTTATCTTATCTTTGATTACTATCAGACACTGATGGATCCTATTTTACTATGCAGGCCAAGGATGGAGTAATTGAACATTACATTTGTTTCTCTTGCGTCGATGGTATGTAACATACGATCGTCTACTAAGACACCATAGTTGGATTTTGCTGCAAATCCTCGACAATTAGTCTATCATCATCTTCTCATAACTCTTTACATTTTTTTCCAGGAGAACTTTATGAGCTTGATGGGGGGACATCACAGCCAATACCCCATGGGCCTTCCACTCCTGATACCTTGTTGCAGGTAAATTGATGCACCCATGTTATTTCTTATTCATCTGAGTTTTAGGATTATGATATGGAAAGAATTCATGTTTGCAAATTTATACCTTATATAAGCGTGGGGACTGAGAATTTTGCTTCATTGGTGGAGGGTGCCACCCACCTGGTAAACGCAAGAGAGCTACTGACATATAGTTGGAAAAGGTTTTTTTTAGCTTGTGGCATTAACTTAAGATTTTTGGTCATGACACCGCGAGCTCCTTGTTTTTGGTATAAGGAAATGCGGATGATGCTTATGGTTTTGAACATCTTTGTGTGCAGGATGCTGCAAAAGTTATAAAAGCAAGACTTTCCATGTATTCCCAGTCAAACAACTTCAATGTCATGGCTCTTTCAGGCAAAGTGATATAGCATTACAGCACTTTCAGTCATAGGCAGTTGAGAACCCCATTTGCTTTGCAGCAGCCTCGGAGTCCAACATTGCAGTATGTAGTATCATTTTCTTGCCTTCGTTTTAGTATTTGGACAGCTAAAACAAAATAAATAAAAGTAGGTACAGAAGTGTTCCCGTTGTGTCACTTATCCTTTGGAGAAGCGCTAAGTTCGACCAGCAGCTAAGGTGGTATGCCTATCCATGAACCCATGTCCATGGTTCGTTCTGCGCCCAGATCGACGAGGTGCGGTCTGCGTTCTGGCTAGAAAGAGTGTCCGTGTGTCTGGCTAATTCGGCACTCCGCAGTTGCTTGTGTCGCGATCTCATGTCGAATGCATGGTTCGCTAGTGTTAACGCGGCACTGCCACTGCGCTAATTGGCTTAGCCCAGGCGCCTAAAGCGGCGAGGCATGCTAACAATCTCATGCCGTTTGCGATAACGAAATTTCACAGATGGACGAGACGGTAGCAAGTTCGAAACACACACAAGAGCATGCTGAACACAATGCTGAAGGTTTACGAATTTCGGAATCACTGAGCCTAGCCTAGACGTGTTCAGTGTTCCCACAGAGTAACAGCGAGGTACTCTCTGGCTGAAAAACGTCGGACTAGTCCATTCGGGATGAATCGAGTCTCCAAACCAATCCAAACGTCGGACGAGTCCAGATGCCCGTGATGAGGCCGTTCGTTTGCTTTGGATGCATCCTCTTGCGAGTCGAGATGCATCCAAATTCCCAATCAGGCAGTCGTCGTGGTCGTCCGGTCCGACCTCTGCAAAGCCTGCGCCACTGGTTGTCTGGTTCACCGCTCACGCCTCACCGGCACGGCGTGAGATCGTCAGCGACTTGTCAGTTATCACTCAGGGTCGTCGCTCCTGTCCCAAGATAATAACATTTCAATTCCCGGAAAATTAGTTTTCCCCTCTGCACGATTTGTCGTTTGGGTTGGTCTGTCTGCAAGCCTGCTTGCATCCGGACACGTCGATCACAAGAGGATCCGCCTGCAATGACTATGATTCTGGTGGCTCAAGTAGTCAAGTCCCCAATCAATGAGTATACGTCAGTTTACTGTAATTTTGTTGCGCTAGGCAGGATAGTTCACTAGTTCAGCTCTAGGTTATACAAAAAGGATCGGATCCCCATTTCTTACAGAGCAAAGTCACCTAGCTACAACTTTGAACTTTCCAAGGTCTCAACCAGCAAACTGCCAGTGTCCAAAACAGTTCATGGTACTATCTATGGCCGTCGCATGTGAGCAAAAAGACATCATACATCAGGGGACATCATATATCAGGCCCCGGTGTGCTTTTCAACTAGCCAAAAGGGCAGCGTATATTGCTACTTCGGAGGAAATGTCCTTGCTGATACTTTCTTTGAGTTCCAGGTCATAAATTCAAGATGATGATAGGGAGCTGGAGCTAGGTTCAGCGGCGACCTCAATCTAAGAAGTTAGCTGCAAAAGAAAATCATATTTAGTAAAGGATCTCATTATTGTTAGTGTTGTATTCAGGAACAGGTTAAAACAATCCAGACTTTTTCGAAGACATTTTCTGCATCGGTTCTTCAGTCAACAATACCTGTGTATCCACCAAAAGTTTGTTTGAAAATAATATTATGCCTCCCTATGCTCTGATCATCATTGACTCGTCAAGGAGGACCAGAAAACAAATTCTTTTATTAGAACCTTCACATGTTCTGTTCATGTGTGCTCTAATTGCCAATCCTTAATTACATATATGCTAAATTAAGCAATGTGCAACTGCAATTAAGATAATAAGTTACATTAGATGATTTTGACTTCACTTTTTTTTATTTATTCCAGAAAATTCCTAAAGCAGCTAGTAGTCCTGTGGGTACTAATTGAAGTTTATTTTGCGTCAATTCTCTGTCTCCTAGACATCCAAGAAAGGCAATAAAACATTGTATCATTGTCCAAATATGTACTCAAATTATGGTTATCATCTACCATTGTAATATTAAGAGAGAAGGTATCCATATAAAAGTGATAAAATGACTAGCAGCCTTTGTGTTTAACAACATCAAAGTATCGCAATTGCAGAGGCATTTGGAACAAACTGGTAGTGTAGACACTGATGAAGATCTTAACAATGTACCTGTGCATGCACTAAGTGTGGTTTAAAATGTGTGTTGACGATGAATGGTCATTTTCTTCAGCAATGTCATACAGGCAATGTTCTCAACAGCTGAATAGCACTATTCCATTGTGGGCCTTCTGCAAGAACAATCCGCTTCAACAGGGGCACTGCTCCAGCAGCAATTATTGCTGGGTGATTCTCTGGATCCATGCTCAGATTATACAAGATAGCTAAGGTAGCTTCGAGTGCATCTCCATCCCCCTCTTCAAGCATTTTGACCAGTGGAAATATGCCTCCACCATCAGCCAATGCTCTTGTATATTCCAGCACACCACCAGATATTATCTTATTGAGCTCTATTACAGCACTTCTCTTATTTTCAAGAGAATGTGAGGTCATCATTTGCTCAACTAGCCGTGGAATAGTCTGATAGATAATTATCTCCATATCTATATTACTGACACCATGATCTCCTGATAAGCCAGCTCTGGATTCTAGCTTAATGAGGCATGCTGCAAGACAATCCTTTGACTGAAGGGGGAAACTTGACTTGAGCATTCTTCTTAGCAGAGAAGTGATTTTTTCACTGTTTATGCTGCGGATGAAAAGATCAAAGTTCAATAATTTCGTGAGTAACCTCACAGCTGCAGACACAGCCTCACTGAGTTCTTCGATGACTGCACTAGGAGTTTCATCAAAGTTTTCAGAGTCACTTCTGGTCCCTATTATGAAGAGAAACATAAAGAAATTTTAGAGATGAAGATTATATCAATATAGCAGCATTTCAAGGCTTCTGAGATGGAAAACTAGCAGAAAATGACAGCAAATTGTGATATCTCAGAATGCTACTAAATCATAATATTTTGTTGAAGGAAATTCCACAAAAACTGATTCATTAGCACCATTCTTGGCTAACACTATACATGACAAGCATATTTGCATCATTATTTGTAATGTCATGTTATATTGTTACCTATAATACAACCTTATAAGCACCAAAAGGCACCATCATTCCAGGAAAATTTATGCAGGGATGACAACGATATAGAATTGACTGAAAGATCTTACTAAATTATGGCAGTGAAACAAAGAACTATGGAACAGAAAATATATTTCCATTAGGGTAGAAATGATATAGCTACCAAAATTCAGAACTTGATTAACGTTAAAAGTTGATGTGCATGGATAAAAAATGAACCTAATGTAATATGGTTGATATGAAAACAAAGTTTATGTTCATTATTCCATTTTTTGCTACAGACCAATAGACCCCAACAAATCTTGATGTTTTCTGGTTGATCAATTACTTTTTTGGCGATTAATACATTATTAATAGGCTATTTTTACACTTCAAACAAATACATTAATTTAATACTCTAACATACTCAACATCTTAACGATATGTATAGTAATTCATGTCAAGTCAGGGCACTACTATAAAGCTTTTTAGTGCATAAAAACTCTTGTCGAAGGTTACTACCATAACTATTTTCTGATATACATAAATGATACAAGGAAAAGAAATAATGTAGACATTTGTAGATCCAACAAAAAAGTCAACTAAAAATTTACCATGAATAACCCCTATTTCAAGAATAGCTTCGATTACTGAACCAGTGCAAGCAGCAGTCATTGCCGTGGCATGTTGCTCTGAAGCTGCTACATGGTCTAGTACACAACAGACTCTTGCTTGCAACCTTGGCGATGCTTCCTTCAGAACTTTCGTTAAGCATGAGATAGCATCAAAATCGAAGATCAACTCGCTACAAACATTGAAAGAATCACATCACTACAATATTCCAACAGACACTACACCTCATGAATGATAAAGTGTCAGGCTTGTGTGCCCAAAAGAGAAGCAAGAAGCCAAAGATGATAGTGCAGAACCATGGACCACATAAGTTGTGTCTAAGGATCTGTGCGCCCCAAAGAGGGATGTTGCCAAAACTGTAGTATGTAGAACCACAGCGTAGTAGATATGTTCGCCAGCAATCATACTCTCATTGATAAGTGCAGTGACAGAGAGCAGCAGTAGAAGAGAAATTGGTGTTACCATGTTAGCGAAAGACGTGGTTGTGGCGGCATATTCAAATGCTAGTAAGGAACAGAGGTGACAGATCAATGTGGCTAAGAAACAAAAATAAGATAGGATTTTTTTTGGGGGGTGGGGGGTGGGGGGAGTAATAAAACATTGGCCACGACACTACTAAGGTATTGGTAAATAAAAGAGCAAACCCATTTACAACTCCGGCGTAAAAGATAACAGTGCAAGATAACTGGTGGAAACACAAACAAAATCAAGAGGGACGTCAACATGCTATCCACATGTGCTAGCAGCTTGTTAAGGAGACACCGCAAATTTTAACTTTTAGAATGCAATCAAATTGGTCAATGTGCAAGTGGCTGGCACTCTCAAGTGATGGCAAGCATGCAAGCCTACCATGCTCATGGCAGTGTTAACAAGGCAGGGACTAGGGCGAATCTAGATCCAGAGTAATCACTGCTGAATGGTTGATGTCATGGTGCCCATGGATGAGAAGGGAAGAGAAAGACTAGAGGTCAATGGTAATGTGGCAAAGCATGTTGATTTGGCATGTTTCTTGCCACCGTGGGCATGTTTAAAGACAGTCAACGGCCAGCAGTGCATAAAAAAGCCCATGAAAACACCATCAGAGGGCTCTTTGATATGGTTTTGAGAGTTAAGAGTGTAAATTTGACAGTTAATAGTTAAGGGTGAATCTAGATTTTGGGTTCGGCAATAGTTGATATGGGTAAAATGGATTACTCCTTCTGGAAAATACTGACTCTAAAGAGGATTAGGTGATCCACTGATAAGTGTGAGATTAAAACTCAACTCACAAAATTTGTACTCCCACTGTTCCAAATTATAAGTCGCTTTGACTTTTTTGGTACATCCATTTTGCTATGCATCTAGATAAATTATATGTCTAGATACATAGCAAAATGGATGAACCAAAAAGTCAAAGCGACTTATAATTTGGAACAGATGAAAATAAGTTATTTCATTGAACTGGTTGGTCCCTATAAGCAGCTTGTTATGAAATAAATTCATGCTTTTCCCACTACTGAAAATAACTTATTCACCACTGGAAAGTGCTTCCTTTATCCCTAAAACTCATGTCCCTACATAATTGTTATTTTAGAAAGAAAAATATTCATATATTAAGTGTCTCTATAATCACATATATATCTATATCTATACCATATATTAATTGTGAGTGTTTTGAAGGGCTAAAGACAAAATAGTTTTATTAAATAATTAACTAGTTTGACATCTGTCTCGACACTTGAGATTAATTGAAGTATTACAGACACTAACATAGAAGGATGATACAGTAAGTCAGTAACTGAAGACCCAATTGGTAATATGCATGCATAAAACTTAAACATTACTAATAGATTGTGCAAGGTCTCACGCATTTATATAAACAATATAAAGTGAATAAACAGTCAGACATTTAATGTGGTATAATCTTATACCATTTTGTCATATGTGTGCATAAAGCTAAAACAACACTTTGTCATGTTATAAGGGAATGAGAACTCAAGATTTCCCATGAAACTATTGAGTAAATAAAGTCACATGTGTAGCCACAAGGCCCAAACTAACCTGGCCATCTCTTGGTTAACAGATGTCTCGGGAATTGCATTGTTTCCACTATCCTTATCACCTTCAGTATCCGGCTGACAAATCGAGAGCATTAGAGTACAGCGTTTCAACATAAAACAAATGAAAACCAGTGATGTGCAAAATAAGCCAGACTCACTGCAGCAACCATGCAAATCCCCATGTCAAACATTCCAGAAAGTATATAAATTATCTGCACAGAAACTGCTAAGTTAGAACCCTAGCCATGACAATGTTATTCTTACGTGTAAAAAGGTCATGTTGAAGGCCAATACCTTCTCTAGTAGTTCTACTGGGGTATCTCGATCCTTGACTATATTTACAAACAATTCTAATCCACCTTCTGTTTTGATATTCCGACAGACTGTGGCACTACAAAGGATTGTGAAGAAAGAAATAGTCAAACGAGGAGGAACATATGATAGTAAAAAATGAATCCAGGCATCCAGCAACAAACAGAAGAACATACTAAATATGGTCGAGTAGCGCCCCAATATATATTATATGATATTAAAGCAATTCATGGCTTATCAAATAGAGAACACTTCAACAGTATCCACATCTTGAACAGTTCATGCACAATGCACAATTACTTGTTAGTCTAGAGCCAACATTACAGACAACTAGAGTACTAGATTTCATTATCTGTATCTTCTGCTAGCCTAAACAAGGAGTAGCGCAAGTGCATTTGAATAAATCTGATATGGTGGACTATTGATAAAAAAAAATGGACTGAATAGGTGCGCGCGCGCACACACACACACAAAAAGGTTCTCAATATGTTCCAAAACATGAAGTGCTTTTCTTCTCAAATATGCAGGTGAGCTGCATACCTTTTATTAAAGTAGAAGAAAGACTGTACAGAACCGGTCACTTGCGCAATTGCTTTAGTCATAGTAACATATGCGCCCACATAGGAAAATAAACTACTCAACCAAGGAAAAAAGAAACAAACTGGGTAAAAAAAACAATGTTCTATAGCCAAACAAATAGATACACCTAGACATAAATGTAGGTCCATGGTGCATGTTTTAAAAGGAGATACATCAATACATTGTGAAACCTTTGTTTAAAACAGCAACACTTAAACGGCGCAGCAGCACCTCACCTAGCACCTAGGCATTTTTCTACCTAGAATATTTTTATGGTTGTTTTATATATATGAAAGTGGGAGAATTAGAGATGGAAAAAGATGAATTATGGTCATAGAGATCATGGGTTTATTAATATGCCAAATTCCTCTATTTAACATGACATTACTCTAGGCATCAAGAAAAAAATATGATCTCCTAGAAACGCCTTACTGTGTTATAAGTAGGGATGAAAACAGATCGGATACGAACGGATATCACCGATATCATATTTGTTTTCATATTTCTGGTCGGATTCGGTTTCGAATACGGATAATGTCAATCATGTCGGATAAGATACAATTAGATGTCGACATCATAAATATACGATTTAAGTATTCGGATACGGATACAGTATCGAATATTGAATATTCGGACTCGGATACGGACAAATTTAAACTCCTCTAAACGAATTCGGTCTCGAATACGGTCGGAAAATATCCGTACCGTTTTCATCCCTAGTTATAAGTGACAGCACCCAAACAGAGTTAACTACCTGCAAAGTGATATTAAGTTTTGTTCTAAACAACATTAAGTGGTATGATCGCCTTGATTAAAGACTTTGAATAAGGAAAGATAAAGTACCTGACACTTAATTTTTCCAACGCATAAGCACCAGCTTCTCTAACATGTACATCTTTGTGCTTGAGCAACTGAAGTAGAGGTTTAACAGCCCCAGCTTCCTTGAATGAGGTACGCATATGTTCATTTATTGATGCATCACCCAATGCTCTAGCAGCCTTTTTTATTGCAGAGACATCTTCCAGTCCAAGGATTAAAACTAACCGTGCAACACCATCGACCCATGGCAAAATGGTATACATGTCATTCTTTTCAGATCCAGATTCCTCTTTTCCTTGATCATCCAACTCAATAGCTCCAACACGCGCAAGGAATTGCTGATTAGAACGTCCTATCATAGCATTAATTTTAGCCTCATCTGGTTTTGTATCATTCTCATTGACACTCAAGCCAAGGAGCAGTTCAGTAGCACCGTATTTTGAGGGACGAGAACTCCGCTGAATCTCAGAGCCATCAGGAAAAGAGGGCCATGAATGAGGGAGAGGTTTAAAAGCTTTATATGCAGCTGAGCCAACCAAAGGAACCCGGACTAGACCCTCCTCTATTATAAGGCTGTAGTAACGATCATCACCAGCCAGCTGTATTAGTGAACTTTTAGCTTCCTTTCTAATAATCTTATAGTCATCTTCTTTCGTTTGCAAAAGATGAACCTAAAAAAAACAACCCAGATTATTAGATTATTATTTGGAACAAATTTCAGGAAATATATAATGACAAGTGGCAAAAGCACTTTGCATTCCAACAAAATATTAGCATGACATAAGATTTAAGCATATATCAAATATAGACCTATATATTGAGACTTTGCTAAAGTTTCTGAGTAACAGGTCACCAAAAGTTTAAAAGCATCTCATAGTATTGCAATTGCAATGGCTTTTAGGACCTCATTTGAGGAAAAAAAAAAGTTAAATGATGCATGTACCAAGTGTATATCCTTAGCATGGCTAATACAACATTTCATGTTTTCAACATTTAAGCAATGCGTATAAGTGTGCGATTATTTGCACCGGTATCTTGTTACATTGAAATTACCAATTTTGGGATGACGCCTGCTTCAACCAAAGCTCCATGATTAGAGGGACTCAAAGCTAAATTTGATATGATACCACCAGCAGCCTCTTTGACTTTTATGTCTTCTTCATCTAGGTAGCTAACAATCTTCATTAGGACATCGCTCCTCAGAATTTTGTACCTCCAATTTTCATCAATAGAAAAGTTCCAAATGGTACACAAACACTGCTCTAGAATCTGCAAGAGGAAAACATCATGTTTGCAATTTCATGATGCATTAGGTAATTCAACATTGTTTTTATATGTATCCTGGTTATCAACCATTACCACGCATGCCAAACATGGTAATAGCCAGTTATATCACTTTACAGCCAACCTGGAATGGAGAAAAAGATCTTGGAGTGGTAGTGATTAAATTTGCAGGTACCTCAGGGGTTATTGTAGATTTACAGAGAAGACTAATGATTTCTTCCATTGCTCCACTCTCACCAGCCACCTTCCTATATATGTGAACTGATGTAATGTTACGCAGAAGACCTGCAGCTGCTTCACAGGCAGGAATGGACTCTGATTTCAGGAGGCTAATGATGAGAACAATGCAGCCAGGGAATTGCATTATCTCATCGACGCTCTTCCTTCCACCAAGGGAGTACTGATAGAGCGTGCAAACAGCATGTTCCCTATCACGTGAGTCATTGTCCAAGCCAAGCAATCGAACGAAGAGACCAAGATATGCAGACCCAGAATTTGTGACGCCAGCAGAGTAATCGACATCCTAACAAAATCAACCGATGTATTGAGACGATAGCAACTCTGAAAGAAATTGCACTTCAAGAAAGTCCATTCTGAATTTCAAAAGTTCAAAGCAACTGAAGTGAGCTATAAATAGTGTGGTACAAACATTATCTTTTAGTAGAAAGCGAAACGCCCACATGTAAAACTAATTTCAGAATTTTGTCAGTTGCATTCCAAAACATCCTGAAAATTGCTGGAATACCGCAATTTCTTGCTAAAATGGAGCAATTAAAGCATTATATGGACATTAAGGTTCAGAGTACACAAACATTTCAGAGTTTTTTTTTTCTAAAAAAAATATTTATCTATTTTTGCAAATTCCTGAGGACTGAATTTGAGCAAACACCACGATGGCGTGTCAGGAGGGCTGCCAGGAGCTTACCTGTCCTGAAGGACCCTCCCCGGAGGCGAACGCGCCGGCAAGGAGAAGACGGCGGGCGCGGGTAGTGCCACACGAGGGCCTGGCCGGAGTAGCAGATAGAAGTAGGTGGCGGCGGAGGTGAAAGCGACGGCCAAGGTGGTGGTAGCGCGGCAGATGGGAGATGGCGGGGGATGTGGCGGCGACCGCCGGCAGCATGGCGACAGAGAGAGCTCGGCAAAGAGTGCTTAGTTCCGCGGGCGCGTGGGTCGCGATAGGATTCCCAGGGTGTGTTCTAGAAGAGCATCAAACATTTCTCCAGGCTTCTAGAGTAGAACGCCCAAAATCGTACTACGTACAATGTGGCCCAGGAATCCTATCTAGCGGCCCAAGTACGCTCATCACCTTGTTTTGTACACGTACGACCATTTCTCACAATTCTAATAAAACAATCTATGCTAATCTAAAATATGAAAAAGGAACCACACAACTGGTTTATGTTTTATGCAAAATGTAAAGTGGTCTTGAGACCACACCCCAAACTTTAGCTGCGCGTGCGGCAAACCTTGGTTGGGCCTTGTTTAGTTATAAAAAAATTTGTAAATTTTTTTAGATTTTCTGTCACATCGAATCTTGCAACACATACATGAAGCATTAAATATAGATAAACAAAAATGTTACTGTGTTTATTTTATAAAAAAATTTGGAACTAAACAAGCCCTTAACGTAGGAGACGTCACCAACTAATGTACCAAGCGAGTAAAAAGAAAAACTAATGTACCCCGGCCTCTCCCAACTAAACATTTGACTTGAAACTGGTATCTTTGCATTGTGGGTTATCCGTGACATGGTGGCCTATTGACTGAGGCATGAATAGGATCGAAGGTTTGTGATCTAGGCTTCAGTTTGGGCCCTCGGGGAATTTCTACAGTCGGGATTCTTTAAAAAAAAAAGGATTTTGCTTACTGTTTTATGCAAGGGCAGTGGAGTTCGGATTCCTATAGAAAAATTAGGAATTTTGCCTACTATTTTATATAACAATACCGGATGCCGGGTCCTAAACCCTAATGTGCTTTGTGGGACCCATTTCAGCGGGACACGTATGTCGAGGTTAAGAGAAAAATGACAAACGAAAGAGTAAAGAGGGGTTTGGTTGAGAGTGTTAAAATTTAACAACATTTTTATTTTATTTGGTAATTAGTATCCAATCATAGACTAATTAGACTCAAGAGATTCATCTCACAAATTATTCTCTAGTCGTGTTTTTAGTTTTTTAAATAGTATATATTTAGTAATCTATATATGTCTATATATGTGTCCAAACATTCGATGAGTAAAATAGACTAATTTGGATTTTGGATGACCATTTAGCTCTTTCCTCAGATAAGTCTGCTCTGCATTTGGCCCCTTGCACAACTGCAGCCCATTTGGATCATGAGATGGTTTGCTAATTTCTTAACTAGGCTATAGCTAAAATGACTACTTTGTAAATTCTGCAATACATAATATTGATAAAGGAACCATAAAAGCTACTATGACTGTCGGAGAAACACTCAAGTTGAGCCTATTCGCTTGGTAGAAAAGTCATGGCTAAAAGTACTGTTCGTTGATTTATTATAAGAAAAAAAACATTACTGAATAGACAAATTCAACAAATAAACTCAAACGAACAAGCTGTGAATCTCGTAGTGGAGGGACCTCAGTACTAACCTAAAGGATCTAATCAAGTGAATAAACTTGTAGTTAGAAGACTTAAGTACTTTACAAATGTGAGGCGCTACCCTATCTGTACATTTAGGTATAGATTAACTAGGCATAAAATGTACATGTTGATGTTACATCACTGAGTAAACTTTATAAATCCAAGTTTATAGTAGCAGTCTGCACGTATGAAGTAGCAGGGTATGTATTGTATCCAAGTGGACCATGAACTATCAGAAACCATCCGAAAAGCCATGCCCATTTTTCGCACAATAATAAAAAAAAGAAACAAAAAGGCCCATGGTAACCCAACCCCATAACCTAGTCATTTTAGCATCATCAAAATGAAATTACGATTCTAAGAACTATTGAAAAAGTTATTGTATAGTTCGAACAAACTATGACATCATTTTAGCTTACCAGATAATACACTGAGAAAATAAACATAACAGGCACCAACTTACAAGATGATTATCCTTGATAACATAACTCGTTTTTACGTGTCAGTAATATCTTTGCCATCTGCCGGAAAGGATGTAACTGGATATATTAATCATCGATTAGGCTATGCTCCAGGAGTATCTTTCCATACTGCTTACAGGAAGTTCCTCTGAACAGAACCAGATGCGAAACGGGAAGTTAATCCTTGTGACATGTTCTCTGGGTCTAAAGCTACCTTTTGGCGCCCAGCAGTCAGATCCTTCTCCCGGTCCCATGGCTTCCATGGGTGGTTTCCCTCCCATTCTTCTTTCTCGTGCTGTTTTTGTTTCTTTTTCTCCTTTTTACTCTCTCGGTGCTTCTGCACAAGAGACACTGATCTTTTGGAGGTATTGTACTTATCTACAATTGAAGCATCCGGGTTTTTGCTCTTTACATCCTCGCCTTCTGCAATCGCCTTTGTCTTATTGTAGGCTTCTAGATAGCTGCAAGAGAGTCTAATCCATTAGCCCATGTACATTGGTATTGGTATTATTTAAAGATGCAATGGGGACAACGCGTAAGCAAACTGATGCCTCCATTACAATGTTGTTTGCCTGCTGACTCAAACAACGATGGCAGATTCCATGAGTTTAATTAGTTGGCAACGAAAACAGTTTACAATCAGCTGGTTTATATTAAGTTTGTGACATCCAATCCATGCACTTACGCTTCCATTGTCATACGAGCAAAAGGCATTATGTACTACTGCCATTATATTTCTACCGTTCGACCATTGAAATACTATAGCATGGTATACATAAGTGACAATACATGGAAACACTAACTTCAATCCTGCTTAACTATCTTACAATGATCAACAAAAGCTTGTTTTACAAAAGGATGATTTAATTTTCATGATTTGTTATTAATAGTGGGCATATTGACGCAATAATGTGCAAGTCTATAATATTTAAGTGAAACAACTACATATGCAAACCAATGTTCTACAAAACTTGTAACATTCATGCCTTTAACTAGTTTTAACCTGGAACTTCTCGCTCCTGGTGTTAGCCTACTGCTGGAAATTCTTCAAAGTTCAAAATTTCAACTAGGTTTTATCTAGTTTCAAGGAGGAACCAGTCATTAGTCATTAAAATAGTAGCAGCCTTCAGGTTGTTCAGGGACGGCAACCACATGATACAGAAATGCCATTATTTTTGCCTCAGTGCGCAGTTGCTGCAAGTTTGTGTGATATTTTGCATTTTTTGTCATTGCTAAAAGCAAAGTTGATTTCGACAACTTCTATATGGAAGTGGAATTTGAATATTGCTTAGTGTGATGGCTCTGCATGTAGATTGCAATGCACTATTGCCAACTCAGCTGCTATGTGGCCTTTTTGTCCTGTGTACTGAATTACTGATGCCAAATAATTCTCTTTACCAGTATTGCCACTGCACTAGCAGGCATGAAAAATAACAAACTATCATAAAAAGAACTAAACTGCTTCATAAGTGTTACACAGCTAGAGAGGGACTTAGTTCGGTTGGCCCTTTAGGCATTGCGCCCATGCATGATCTGTAAGGTTGATTGATGATTTGTTGTAGGCAAGGATGCCCCTCGTTGGCCCAGATTCTATTAGCCAAAAAAGAAGAAGAAAACCCTAGGACAATACTTGCCTATATATCATTGTATTATTGCCTCCTCATAATCAATCTACTATTCCTGCGCAATTCCGTTGCTTTCTGGATTTGGTGGGCGGTGTGGTTTTTGCAACTGAGTGTCCCTCATCAGCACCATTGGAAGCCTACAAAATCTGGATCCTACTCTAGCAAGTCAGCCTACACTGCCTTTTTCTTGGGAACTATCAAGTTTGGTCCCTGGAAAATTTTGGAAAAGCTGGGCCCCTCTCAAATGCAAGTTCTTCCTTTGGTTAGCCATCAATAACTGGTGTTGGACGGCCAATCGCCTCGCCAAGCGCAGGCAGCCCCACCAGCCTGCTTGCCCCTTTTGTGATCAGGCTGAGGAGACAATCCAGCACATCCTAATCTCTTGTGTGTTTACCCAGCAGGTTTGGACTTTGGTGTTTCAGAAACTTCCAATGGCGACTTTGGCACCTCCAGCTGATGCAACTCGTTTCTTCAGATGGTGGGACCGTGGGAGAACACCATCAGAAACTCCCTCAAAGAGATTTGCAAGGGGCTTAATTCCCTTATTATTTTGGTGACCTGGGAATTATGGAAATTTAAGAATGCTTGTGTTTGAGGGAGCTCCCACTAATATTCAGAATCTTCTGCACAAGGTCGATGATGAATGTAGCACTTGGTGACTTTTCAGGTTGGCAGTATGATCCCCTTGGTCGTGTTCTTTAGTCAGTAGCATGTGGCGTGTAGACAACCAGGTTTGTGTGGCGTTTTTGGGGGGGCTGTTTTCACCTTGCTCTTTTACTCTTTTTCCTCTAGTAGTGAAATGACACAGAACTCTCCTGCGTAATTCGAGGAAAAAAACAGTAAGCATACCTTTGTTGTGCTTTTTGTGCTCTATCAAGAGGGGTATCAGTCCAGACACTTGTGTCTCCACGTCCTTCTTTACCATTCATACTAAATGATTTAGTTGAATGCATCGGCACTCCTGCCTGTGACAAGAAAAAAAATACATATATATATATAAGATATCACAATAAAGTAAGCATACTTTGGTGGATTGTAGATAAAAGAAAATTACATAAGTAAATATTTCTATCATTTACTTTTCTCTCTGGTGGCAATGTGGTCATCCATTCATCTCTCTTAGGTGCCTGTGACTCTTTTGGACCTGCTAAAAGTTCATCATCACCTGCAAGTGATACACCTGCAAGCAAAAAGAGGATGACATCATATTTATCCTTGACATCCAATATCTTCACAATTACCAGCTATGACAAACTTTGAACAAAAATATAATGATCAATGAAATCACGTACATCAAATCTGGGCGCACAAGCAGACAAAAAAATTGAAAAAGAGGTTACAACATCTTATGGTGGTAAGTGTATTGTGCACAGGGCTAAAGTACACATAACTATTATAGTCAACACAATCACCAGCATGTGCATGGAGCGTAGTATGTGAAATTTACTTTATCTTATAATTCAAGCTTTATGGAGAAGCCAGAGGTCCATTCAACAGTGTTTGATTTGGAAGCTAGTATGTAATTAGAGACAAAAAATCATTTTTGTTATTATGATAGTTAATTTGATAATGTTGTGTTGTTTGCCTAAGTGATATTCTGCATAGGAATTCATAGCAGCCAGTAAGATCTTCTCATATAAAGAACAACTGTAGATTGAAATTTGTACCCCAAAAAGAATGTTGCTACATGCTACAGTACATAGCATCAAATTATATCTAAATTTATTTTGGAATATTGATATTGGTATTGCAATAGTTTACCTTGTAACCGTCTCCATTCCGCAGCCTCACGCATTGCTTTAAGCTCAATCTAAAAAGTAAAGAAATGGGATAAACAGAATAAAATACTTATCTGTTTCATTCTGACCAATCAGTAAGCAACAGATATTCTACAGAAGTAAGAAGTTTACCTCAAATTGTTCCATCTCCTCTTTCTTTTTTATTTTCTCATCTATTGCACCTCTCTGCAAATCAAGAAAATGCCAGAAATAAAAAATGTAAGCTACATTGAGGGAGGGGGGGCATTGATTTTTTACTAATCAATGAAAAGAGAGACAAACTAAGCTGGAAACTTCATCAAAATTTTTATCTCTTCAATAGTATCTTTTTTAATGGCCACAATATATATATATATATATTATTTTCTCCAAATAAGACAAATGTAATAGTGGTTCTGTACTTGGCAAAATTCTGCAAGTGAACTTCGATAGAAAGATGAACCTAGTTTCAGTGTGTGGAAAACTCATGTACCTTATCAGGGTCTTGTAAGTCTTTGAAGGCATTATTTAATTTCACGAATGCCTCTTGTGCTAAAGGATGAGGACATTTGTCCGGGTGCACTAAAAGGGACAACTTCCAATACCTACAGTATAAAATAGGAGGATTAGTCACTTAAGCAGAAAATAGAAAAGCAAAACATAACTAATGTAGCATGATGTGATAGGTTTATGACATAGATAACAAAATGGAGCCACTTTCTTCATGGGCACTTGTAGCAAGACCTGTAAAAGCCTAAAAGGTACTGCTATGAATTTTCACTATTTGTGTCAACAATAGTCCCAACTCCCAACAACCTACAGAACAAATACTACATGAACCATTCTATTATCTTTGCAGTAAGATTTGAGGTAACATTTTTATTATTAAAACAAATTAGCTGTGAAAATGAAGAGCATACAAACACCTTTTCTTCATGTTATCAGTTGACATCTTCCAATTTACCCCCAGAACATCATAAGGTGAATTTGTGTCAGCTGCCAATATTCGAGTAACCTACCAAAAACATCCAAAAGAAAGGTCAACAAATTGCTGGAACGTATTAAAGCAAAACTAGATATTTAATTGAAAAAGGAAATTAGAATTCAGAAAATAATCATGTTGTTCATTAGATGTTTAATAAAAGTGACAGAAACAAACTACAAGAAAGAACTTCGCCTTCTAATCAATCAAAAGGAGAACTCGCAAAATCCTTTAGATCCTAATCCCAAAGTATCACAACAGGACCTGAAAGTTGTTTATAATGTCGATTACAGTTATACAAGCAAAGTGGCACATATTAACCACAATTTGTGCCAAGGATCAAATATTAAAATATATGTGTTATCATCCAGAATAACAAATTGACCCCATAGGCAGCAGAGACTAGCTGATTGCAAGGTAAATAGGAAAAGCACATAGCAAGGATCAATGAGGACACATTATACTAACTGCTGTGAAAATTGCAAACAGCAAAGATAACTCGAGAAAGTGCACAGCAAAAGAATGGATGAACTTTAAAATAACATAGGTACTTGGCACTGCATTGCTCCAAAACTATTAATGGTGGAATATCATTACTGACAATGTACCTCTTCAAATCGCTCAGCTTCATTTGCAGATGCAGCTTCAGCGACTACAGCTGGCGGTGGGGGGCCTATGAGCAAATCATCATCGGCTTCCAGTTCAGCATCCCTGGTTAGGACATTAAATGAATGAAATTTTGCCTAACCATTGTTTGACACATGAATCTAAGCTAAACATATCAGACTAAAAACAAGAACATATCAGACTCAAAACAAGAATAGATCATTACCGGCACCTAAGAGCCTCTGTCATTTCAGCTGCTGCAGCCAGTAATTCACGAGATGGCATTGCAGGACCGATTACCCTGCACAGAGCAAAACATTACATTGGGTAACAAGTTGGGCAGTAATCAGACAAGAAAAGAATCATGTTGTGTCGGGTAACAAATTTAAGAAGGAAATGGGCATTCCATAAACACACAGCCACACTAGACAGCATAACGCCAAACCTACTACATTAGAACCTAAAATAGTTATGTCAAGAGAAAACACAGCAGCAATATACTTCAACTACACCGCATGTGCAGAACTCATCAAAGAACTCACAGCAACTCACTACTCACAAGAGCTCAACCTCAATCAAGCAACCAAAAAACGCAACTTGAATCAATCATGGGAGCATAAAGACCTCGTCGATCACTATGCAGGTTTGATATGGCTATGGCTGCCACGGTTATCGAAGCATGAAGCGCATGGGCCATGAAGACTGCTCTTCGTGGGCAGGCTCGGTCCTGATGTAGCCTACAGTAGCTTAATGGCGCGACCACACGAGACGAGGGACGTCAAGGCTTGGTGGCACTTGGTCCTAGCAGGGGACGAGACGAAGGACATCGAAGCCTGGCAGCGCTTGGCCCTGGCGTGGAACATGGAGAAGCAGAGAAAGGGGGAGGTGGAGTGCTGCCACAAGGGAGAGGTCGAGCGCGGGACAAGTTCATGGGATGGCTGGGGATGGGGGTCTATGGCAATGGCCAGAGGCAGCCAACAGATGGTGATGGGGTCTGTCCTGGAGGTTTTCGTGCGATTCCCCCCCCCCCCCCCCCCCCCCGATTTTCAAGTTTTAGGAAGCTAACTATTGGGGGGGGGGGGGAGGGGGGGAAGGCAATTCCTATTTGGTATCCACAAACTCGCTAGATGGGGACGGACAGGAGGGCCATGATGCACGGTGGCAAGGTTCATCATAGCCCCTCATGGGAGGGGCAAGTGGTGACGAATCCTCGCAACCCAGTTGACACCCACCTGTCTCGCTAGGTTTCGTTCAGTGGGGATATGATCATGTCCTTGCTCCTGCACACCAGCATCAAGAATATATGCTAATAGTGGGAATGTGGGATACTCTGGCATTATAGTGAAGCAGACATTAACATGCAGTAATTGAAAAACTCATGTATTGTTGTTACCTAAAGTAACTGAAAGAAGAACACATCTGATGCAACTATCTAACCAAATAAGTATATGGCCAAGAATACTTCTATCATATTTACATGTATGCAATGAAATTTATCAGGAATACTGCAGCAGAATAAATTGTGACACCCAATGTTACCTTCTTTTAGGAGGTTCCTCTTCCACACCAATAATTTTCGGCTCTTCGGAAATAGAGTCATCTTTATCTTTATTTTGCACATCAAAGTTAGCCTGTGGTAGTTCTTCTCTATATGGTGATACTGACTTTTCACTTTTGTTGTCTGAAAGTTTGGAACCTGCTAATAGTAATGATCCAACAATATCAAGTGTAGGAACATTTTTTGGAGGCAGCAAGTAAGCCCCACTTGCACTTTCTTTCAGTCTCAGAGATCGGAAAAGTTTCTTCAAGCGCTTCACCAATGGCTTGTCAGAAATTCCAGAAATATCAATGCCTTCACCACTGTCTATCATTTGGAGAAGCTGAAAGTTCGCATCATGAGTTATCTTAAGGACAGAACATAAAAATTACACTAAAAAAGCATGTGGTACAAATATACACATTAAATATATTCAGGAAAAATAATATTACAGCACAAATAGATTGCAGACTTCACATTTTATTTTCAGTGGCATATTAAAAATTGAAGAGAGTTAATGTAACCAATACTTTTGGACAAATGAAGCCACCATAGTCAATAGAAAACAGTAAGTATGAAGCTAATAGCTAGAATAATGTTTCATACTGTTAGATGTCTTATAAATATTTGTATTTCCCCATTGTATAAGGGGTTTGGTGTATATTTGCTAATAACTGTACCTGTATATATTTGGGCCTAGAGCTCTAATAATGAATATAAGTGCTATTCAGAACACATACAGCCACTTCTATACATATCTAATACATAAATATATCATGTTATTAAGTATTAAGTAACGTCAATACTATTATGCCATTTAGAAGCCTAAAAAGGCAGTATAAATATAAAATTTTATTTAACTTTCAAAGACTCAATGTATAAAAAAATGCACCCAGAAAGAAGCTCAAATTTTCGTCATGCAAATTGATCACAAAGATAAAGGGTAACTCTGCAAGTCACAGTTGCTGATTTTCAGCATGACAACTGCTGGTTGAAATGGCAGAGTTGAAATAACTCGACAATGGAAGTTAGTAAGAAATTATACATCCACATTAATTTCAGGAGACACGAGTTGAAATAACTCAGCCTACATACATGATTCAAAAGTAACAGTTGTAACTGCCAATATATTCATTATCATTATATCTTTCAGATTGAACATTATGCCATGCGTTTTGGTTCTTGATTATAAGCACATCAACCAAGCATCAAGAATACAAAACAAAAAATATAGTTTATATTAGGATGATTTCCAGGAAGTGAACTAGGAGGCTAGGAGCTGAAAAAATTAGCTTCCCCTGATTCACTACTAGCCAAGAATCACTTTTAGTCTATAGTTTATCTCAGAGAATCCAAGAGAATCGCTTCTCTCAGAAAATAAGAAGCAGAGCAGGAGCTCTATTTTGGAATCAAGAAAAAGTTAGGATGATTGCATGACATATCATGAAGCTTCTATTCTATGTCACTTAGTATGGAAGGAGGAATCATTTCAGACTCTGCTGCATTTCCGTAGGAATCTTATAGCTACTGCAGGCTTGTACGTAAAAAGTACCAGAGAGTGAACACAATCACAAATCATCGCCCTCACATGTAGTATATGTGGGTTATCTATGGATGCAGAGTTATTGCATTCGTATAAAGTAACTGTGTTTTACAGATTTTCTAGCACTGTAATTGTGGAAGCCCAGACATGGCCCGTTGTTCAACTTTCCGAAACTACAACTCTAGGCTAAAAATAAATAAAAAATATAAGAAACCCTACCTGGCGAAGCTCTCCGGCTACGGCCGGCAATTCCCTGAGGATATCTCGGACGATCTCCCGCGCCTCCTCCGCCCTATCCTCCTCCGACGATTGGGAGTCGGAGGACCCGCCACCATCCCCACCGTGCCGCTTTCTCTCCTGGTCCCGTCTTCTCCGATGCCGGCGGCGGCGGTCCTCGTCGCGGGAGCTCCGCGACCGGCCGCTGTCCTTGCGGCTGTGGCGGTGGCGGTGGCGGTGCGATGAGGATGATCTACTCCGCTTGCTGCTGCGGCTCCGTCGCTCAGGGCTGCTGCTTGGGGAGGACGCCGAGGAAGGGGAGTCGGAATCCGAGGAGGGGGAGAGGGAGGCGTCGCGGGATCTCTTGCGGCTCCGGCGCCTAGTCTCCTTCCCGTCTCTTGCCATCTCCTGTTTCCTCAACTTGGGATGCTGGGGGAGGAGAGGGGAACGACAGCACGAGTTTGAGCTTGAATTTTCTGAGTTTGAGGGCAAAACGCAAAATGGTGGGAGCAACGAGCAGGACGCCCCGCGGCGGTGGCTAATGGGTATACTCGCTCTTTCCCAAATTAAGTGTCATTTTTTTTTCTGGTGTAATTTTGACTTGATTTATAAAAATAAGTATAATATTTATATCTTCAAATAAATTTGTTAAAAAACTAGATTTAAAGATCTTTCCAATAATACTAATTATGTAAATATTAATATTTTTTAATATATATTTAATCAAAGTTATTTCTTGTAAAGCGAGAATGATAGTTATTTTGTGACAGAGGAAGTAAGCTATAAGGACTTGTTTAGTGGATGAGGTGAAAAGTTTTTAGGTATTGTAGCATTTTTGTTTTTATTTAGCAATTATTATCTAATCATGGACTAACTAGATTTAAAAGATGTGTCTCGTAAATTATAACAATTAGTTATATTTTTATTTATATTTAATATTTTATACATGTGATTCGATGTGACGGGAAATTTTGAAATTTTTTTGACTTTTGGAGAAAACTAAACAAGGCCTAAGATTTTCTCAGAGCACATTTGTCTTGACAGTTCCAGGGTTGGGGCTCATTCATCTTCACGGCTGATCTATGGAGCCCATCCGATCCTAGAGATTCGCGGTATGTCTAGCTGCCTCTGACGATTTGCCATCCGATCCGCTGATCTATGGAGCCCATCCGATCCTAAGATTGCTCGTTTTGCCGGCCGTATTTTTTTTATTTATTAGTAGTAGTTTTTTTATAATAAATCAGACAACAATAATTTCAACAATAATTTCAGCTATGATTCAGATCAGCAAACAGAGCCTGAGTGTTCTGGGTGTCTTCGTATTCCCTCACTGGTCCCGGGTGTCCTGGCACAAACGGTGGCGGAGGGATTCTCGAAAGTCTTAAGTTTTTTTAAAAGAATTGAAGTTCTTATATGCTGTTACATCGATAGATACCAAGTATTGACATCTGACCCATGGTGTACGTTATAGTGTATAGTTTCTTTTGTTGCTTGACAATTTGTTCATTTAGGCATGCTGTGCTTTTCCAAGAACCTCATTAATTATTTCACTCGAAAAATATATACTTTTTTTAGAGTTTATGTTTTTTTCTTTTCTGATACTCTAATTGACATAAGGAATATAATTAGTACTACTTGTGTTCAGCCCTGGTCCACGTTTATTTTTTGGGCTTTAGCTGAAGATGGAATGATAGGGTGTCTTTAGTTTCTGTCAACTTCTAGGTCTTGTTTAGTTCACGAGAAATTTTGTAAAATTATTTAGATTTCTTGTCATATCAAATATGGTGGCACATATATATAGTATTAAATATATATTAAAAAATAACTAATTATATAGTTTATTACATAATTTATCTGTAATTTACGAGACAAATCTTTTGAGTCTAATTAATCTATGATTAGACAATATTTATCCAACGAACAAAAGTGCTACGTGTCTATTTTGTAAAAAAAAATGCAACTAAACAAGGCCCTAGTATGACTAGAATTTTAGCGTGGGTAGCTTTAGTCTACTCCCACCAAACTAATGTCTATATTATGGAAGCCTAGCTAGCCTCACGTTCGTGTTTGGTTGCCTAGATTATTTTGATAGGGTCATCTCTTCTTCGAATTGATAAGCTTACCCCCTGGAGAGATTTCGTCGAACATGTGATGAACATCCTAGGCGAGCAGCAGCACACGGCAGCGGCGAGCAACGGGCAACACACGGCAAAGATTGCACGACGAGCACGGTGGCACCAATTGCTAGCACGACGAGCACCTCAGCGAGCATGGATTGCCTGACACGGCCTCCTAGAAAGCACCTCGGCAAGGCCATCGCTCCTGCCGCCCACGAAGAAGAGAAGCTCGGCCACCACTGACCACTCCTGAAGAGGAGCTCCCATCACGGCGGCATGCTCGAAAAGATGGTCGCCATGCTACGGCTGCCGATTTGCCAGATTCGCTAGAGGAAGACCAGATGCGCCAGATTCGTTCTCGAGCTCCTGGCGAAAGGAGGAACAGAGGACTATTTCAGCGGTAGTACCACATGTGGACTCCAGCGGGAGGAGGACGAGCTCCTGGCTACTGGGTGACCACCGCCGCGCCACGAGACGTCCACTGCACCACCACGTGATTGGTATCACGAGCCAGGTTATTGTTGCAAAGAGCCAAAGAAATTATAAATTGACAGGTGGTTTATGGAGAGACCATCTAGCCACCATTGAGGTCTTGCCATGGCCATTGCGGCACTGACCAAAGAATTATAAACTGGTAATGAAGAAAACTTCAAGATTAATGCAAGAATGGAAAAGGCCTCCTGGTCCTGGGAGTAAGGTTATGGTGAATGTTAATGTAGCTTTTGAAGAAAATGAAGGTGGTGGAAGTGTTGGCTCGATCATGAGAGAGTTCTGGAGCTGTGCTAACAGCACTCACAATCAATGAATAAAGTTTGCTGTATTGTTTTTTTTTTAAAAAAAAAAGCGCGAAGAAATCTCCAAATCGCATGATGGTCCGGGAAACCGTAGCATCTCGATCGCTTGAACACTGCATTTTATTCCTCCATCATCATAAACATGACATCCAACCTAGACATCGAGCATGCAGTACATCCTTCACTCCGATCAAGAAAGACGCATACAGTACAGCATACTACACTGCATGTACCAACAAGACGACACACATGCACATACAAATAAAGCACAACACATATAACGACTAGCTAGAGCTAGCACGGCGACCAAGACTCTACGGCAGCGTATAGTACGTACGTAGCAGCAGCGGCAGCCGTAGGGCCATGCCGCGCCGGCGGTGGTCGCGCGCCGCCGCCGTACGTACGCCACCCCGCGCGCGCGGTATCCAGGAGCAGGATGACACGCGGTCCGCTCTCGCGCGTGTGCATCTCAAGACCCCTGCGCCTGGTCGATGCGGTGCTGCGCTGCGTCCTTGATGTCGCGGGCCTTGGACGCCAGCCTCGCCTTGGCGTGGTCCAGCTGGTCGGCGCCCGGCGGGTGCTTGCCCGTCAGGTACTTGTACATCCAGGAGAAGACGGACAGCGCGGCGACGCCGAGGCCGCCGGAGGTGACGAACCCGGCGGCCATGAGCGCCAGCGCGATGGCGGCCGGCACCAGCACCGGGCTGAAGATCACCAGCACCGGGGTGGCGACCGTGAGCGCGATCACGGTGCCCGCCAGGATCAGCCCGGACAGCACCAGCATCGACCCGCCGAAGGTCGCGGCCGTCGCCGCCTTGATCGCCGTCATCATGGCGCCCTGCTTCTGCTGCTGCTGCTGCTGCGACTCGCCGTACATGCCGGCGCCGCCCCCACGGTTGTAGTCGCCGTAGCCACCCGCGCCACCTCCCGTCCCGCCCCGGTGGTGATCCGCCATGGCAAGCTGCTTAGCTTAGCTTAGCAGAGCGAGCTAGGTAGTACCACCACGTGCGCACACTGCCCAGAGCGCCTGCTGCAGCTGATGCTACGGCTACGAGTGAGGTGGACGAGGGCCAGGGAGAGCGGGGCGTTTATAGAGGGCGTGGGGATGCGCGGAGGCGGGACCTGGCGCCGCCGCGTGGGACGCATGCGAGACTCGTGTCCGGAGCCGCGCGACACCTGTGTAGGGGGGGTGTCGACGAGACGACAAGGCGTGCGTTGCGCGATCGCGCCGCTTCCGCGCGGCGATACGTACGAGGTTGTGGACGGACGCTCACTTGGATCGGCCGCTGGTTGCCGGAGGACGGAGGTGAAGGTGACGGGGCCGAATCTCATGTGGGCCGTAGTCTGGGCTTTTTTTCTCTCTTGCCTTGCGTGTCTCTGAAGTCCAGTTCCGTGTCTCGCTATTAGCAGGCTTGCAATAGTCTGGGTCCATGCAATAATTTGTGTGCCCGTTGGCCCATTCGTTCACCTCACACCATATGCTCCATTTTTCTTCTTTTTTTATTAATTAAAAAAAGAAGTGTTTGGTACAGTATGGACTTCGCCTGATTCCGATGCTGGCGTGTAAAGTCAGGAGGCCTTGGAAACTGAAAAGCTCTGACGAGGATACTAGGCGAAAGGGAGACAGGAATCAACGTTTTGGAGCCGTTCAAACCGCTGCTAGCAGCTAGCATGCCTTGCTTTTCGAGATGAACCACTGAAGCTAAGCTACTACTAGCATCAAGCTGGGCACCTAATTTCGACATTATTGTGTCCCTCCCCGTTCTTATTGGACTAGGTGGAGCGGTGACACATAAGATCAGTTTCTTCTACCGGTCAAAATCGATCTTCCAGATTTTGGCTGCAAATTTGCTTCGCTTCAAGTGTGTTCGTGGTAAAGGGCATGTTTGGTGAAGCTCTATCTAATTCTGATTGTTGGTGAAAAGTGATTATGTGACTTACAGTGATTCTCTTCGATTCTTTAATATAAACTCTTAAAATCACAGTAGAGAATGACTACACAGAATCAATAGAAACTACTTTTTACAGCCTCTTAGTTCATTTCAAAAAATTATTCAACACAGAAAATCAATTCTCTCTAAAAAAAACTCTGTTTAGCAGAGTTCTTATTGGATTTAGTCCACAATAAGCTTGGGAGCTTTGCTAATCGGGACCTAAAATTCTCATTGCGTAGGACAATGCCTTCCACGTCAAACCTATGTGGCTGGTGCCCTGCCACTCCTTTGGCAGCTTGCCCTGTGCACAGCTGCATTTGCTTGGTGCTATACCGTAGTACTTCGATGGGAACAGTTCCGCTCCAATTAAGGGCTTGTTTACTTCCAATTTTTTTTGCAAAATAGGAATAGTATCACTTTCGTTTGTATTTGACAAATATTGTCCAATTATAGACTAACTAGGCTCAAAAGATTCGTCTCGTCAATTTCGACCAAACTGTGCAATTAGTTTTTATTTTTATTTATATTTAATACTCAATGCATACGTCTAAAGATTCGATGTGACGGAGAATGTGAAAAATTTTGCAAAATTTTTGGGGAACTAAACAAGGCCTAAACCAAATACGCCTTTTTGCAAGGAAAAAAAAATCGAAGTACAGCCCTTTCCACTCCAAAATGCCAAACTAAGCGTGCCTTTGTATCGCTAGCTCTCTTCTCCTTTCCGTACCTTTTTCATTTCATCATGCTAATAAAAACACATTATGAGTTCATGACCCACTCCACTATTCATGAAACAGTGGCCTGCTTTTGCCCCCATGACCTGTACTCAGTCAGGTGCCATACTGATCGACCGGCAAGTAGGCGGATCATATACACCTTTTTCTCTTTTTGAATTTTGATGCCCCCCTTTCCACCCAGAACCAGAATACCCAACAAGTTGGAAAAAGAAAAAGAAAAATAAACATCTCATATATACTACTCCCTCGGCCCGTGGCCCAAGTCCAGCTGTTGCGCAACACGACAACGCTGTGGTGGATACTGCCTAGCTGGGATCAGTCATCAGTGAGGGTAATCCTCCGCCTCCTCCTCCTCCTGTAATCCACTGTGACGAGTGACGGACGCATGCTTATCCCTCTTTAGATTACACAAGTCGAGGATAAGCACGTACTTACGTGGGTGGGGCTCTGATTTTTATCTCGTTTCGTTAGGAGTAAAGACGAGCGCGCTCCAGCTTCTTTCATCGCTTGCTTGTGTTGTGCTGCGTCTTTCTCCCTTTCGTCTCTCTCCAGTACCACCGCAAAGCAGCAGCAAGATGGCGACGCTGACGCCTTCGCGCCACTTGCTCCACCGAGCTATCC
>Ga0182004_10000031_pt1 | contig 45697 bp, 17 predicted proteins | sample Sormic07211540_1_FD_120479 | JGI IMG/M metagenome (GOLD analysis project Ga0182004, IMG submission 120479) | Endophyte microbial communities from Sorghum bicolor roots, Mead, Nebraska, USA - 072115-40_1 MetaG | ecosystem: Host-associated > Plants > Roots > Unclassified | place: USA: Nebraska...
AATGACAGATTAATTATGCTTAATAAATTTGTCTTGCAGTTTCCTGACGAGATATGTAATTTGTTTTTTTATTAGTTTCTAAAAACCCCTCCCGACATCCTTCCGACACATCCGATGTGACATTCAAAAAATTTTCGTTCCCAATCTAAACAGGCCCTTATCGATCCCACTTGGCACTGGGGTCTCTCAGCTTCGTTGCACTCCTTTTCCTTTGCCGCCACCATGGCATTCCGGTTGGGCGACTAATCCTCCCCCTTCGTTCTTTCAGTTTGATCTGCACGACTGGACCAAAAGCCTCTCGTCGATAACATTTTGATTTGATAGAATCTCTGCTAAAAAAAAGTTGCTAAATTTTAGGTACTTCAATGTCCAGACATAATCTTAGACAAATCAACTATAATTATAATATAATTAAAACGATAACTTACAGCTGAAAGGAGATGGTTCATAAATCTTTTTAGTCAAACAGTGACAAATAAAATTACGTGGAAAAACAACAACAACAAAAGATCAGGCACCTATAAAATATATAAGAGAAGTACAAACATTTTGATATAGGTGCACGTGGCAATTCAGGTGCTTGATGATTAAATAAAACTACTATTTTTTATATAGGTATATACTTTTTTTAAAAGAAAAGAAAATTGTATGTTCGCCTCCGCCGCGCGCGCGTCCGCTAGTCCCTGTCCGGGTACCCCCTTCCTCCGTCCCGTGCTCACCCGACAGCTCCGAGCCTCCGACCGGTGCTCGCACCACCTATATAAACGGAGCACCTCCGGCGAGCACCAGGACGAAAAGACCGAAAGAGAGAGCACACTGCAACTGCACACGCACGCTGACCCTCCGCTCTGCACGAGCTCGTCGAGCGCAAGCTTCAGAGTTCACACGCACCCCCAGGCCACTCACTTCACTTCTTTCCGCCGCCACAAGTGTACAGTACAGGCCAGGTCCGATCATGGCGATCCTGTCGGAGGTCGCCACCGAGGTGCTTATCCCTCTCGCCGCGGCCGTCGGCATCGCCTTCGCCGTCGCGCAGTGGGTCCTCGTCTCGCGCGTCAAGCTGGCTCCATCGTCCGGACGCGACAAGGACGTGCTCGCCGAGTCGCTGATCGAGGAGGAAGAGGGGCTGAACGACCACAACGTGGTGGTGCGGTGCGCCGAGATCCAGTGCGCCATCGCCGAGGGCGCGACGTCGTTCCTCTTCACCGAGTACCGGTACGTGGGCGCCTTCATGTGCGTCTTCGCCGCCGTCATCTTCGTCTTCCTCGGCTCCGTCGACGGGTTCAGCACCCAGAGCCGGCCCTGCGCGTACAGCGAGGGCAAACAGTGCAAGCCCGCGCTGTTCAACGCCGTCTTCAGCACCGTCGCCTTCCTGCTCGGCGCCGCCACCTCCGTCGTGTCGGGGTTCCTCGGCATGAAGGTCGCCACGTACGCCAACGCCCGCACCACGCTCGAGGCCAGGAAGGGCGTCGGCAGGGCCTTTGTCACCGCGTTCCGGTCCGGCGCCGTCATGGGCTTCCTGCTCGCGTCCAGTGGCCTCCTCGTGCTCTACGTCGCCATCAACCTGTTCAAGCTCTACTACGGCGATGACTGGGAAGGGCTGTTCGAGTCCATCACCGGCTATGGCCTCGGTGGGTCTTCCATGGCGCTGTTCGGAAGGGTCGGTGGCGGCATCTACACCAAGGCGGCCGACGTCGGCGCGGACCTTGTCGGCAAAGTTGAGAGGAACATCCCTGAAGATGATCCCAGAAACCCTGCTGTAAGTTGATCACCTGTTCTATCCACTTCTTTAAGGCCTTGTTTACTTCGCAAAAATTTTCAAGATTCTCCATCACATCGAATCTTTGGTCGCATGCATGAAGCATTAAATATAGACAAAAACAAAAACTAATTGAATCTTTGGTCGCATGCATGAAGCATTAAATATAGACAAAAACAAAAACTAATTGCACAGTTTATCTGTAATTTGTGAGATGAATCTTTTGAGCCTAGTTACTTCGTGATTGGATAATGTTTGTCAAATAAAAACGAAAGTACTACAGAAGCCAAAAACCAAAATTTTTGCAAACTAAACAAGGCATCACTTCACTGAACCTGCAAGTTGTTGTCTTCCTTCCTCAGGTGATCGCCGACAACGTCGGAGACAACGTCGGCGACATCGCCGGGATGGGATCAGATCTCTTCGGCTCATACGCCGAATCCTCCTGCGCCGCCCTCGTCGTGGCATCCATCTCCTCGTTTGGTGTCAGTCATGACTTCACCGGGATGTGCTACCCGCTGCTGGTGAGCTCCGTCGGCATCGTCGTCTGCCTCGTCACCACGCTCTTCGCAACCGACTTCTTCGAGATCAAGGACGTCAAACAGATCGAGCCTGCACTGAAGAAGCAGCTCATCATCTCGACGGCGCTGATGACCGCCGGCATCGCGCTCATCACTTGGCTGGCACTCCCTGCTAACTTCACAATCTTCAATTTCGGTGAACAGAAGGAAGTTAGCAACTGGTAAGCTAGCTAGTTAGTACTAATTTGTGTTTTCATGGTGAAATTCACTGTTACCTTCTGATGATTAACCGCGATGAGAATGACATTGCTTTGCAGGGGATTGTTCTTGTGTGTTGCAATTGGTCTCTGGGCTGGTTTGATCATCGGATACGTCACGGAATACTATACGAGCAATGCATACAGCCCTGTGCAGGACGTGGCCGACGCCTGCAGAACCGGCGCGGCGACCAACGTCATATTCGGGCTGGCTCTGGGATACAAGTCGGTGATAATCCCCATCTTCTCCATCGCCGTCGGCATCTACGTCAGCTTCACCGTCGCGGCGATGTACGGCATCGCCGTGGCGGCACTCGGCATGCTGAGCACGATCGCGACGGGCCTCTCCATCGACGCGTACGGCCCCATCAGCGACAACGCGGGCGGCATCGCGGAGATGGCAGGGATGAGCCACAGGATCCGCGAGCGGACCGACGCGCTCGACGCGGCCGGGAACACGACGGCCGCCATCGGCAAGGGCTTCGCCATCGGCTCCGCCGCGCTGGTGTCGCTGGCGCTGTTCGGCGCGTTCGTGAGCAGGGCGGGCGTGAAGGTGGTGGACGTGCTGTCCCCGAAGGTGATCATCGGGCTGGTGACGGGCGCGATGCTCCCGTACTGGTTCTCGGCGATGACGATGAAGAGCGTGGGCCGGGCCGCGCTGGAGATGGTGGAGGAGGTCCGGCGGCAGTTCGCCACCATCCCGGGGCTGATGGAGGGGACGGGGAAGCCCGACTACGCGCGGTGCGTGAAGATCTCGACGGACGCGTCGATCCGGCAGATGGTCCCGCCGGGCGCGCTGGTGATGCTGACGCCGCTGGTGGTGGGCACGCTGCTGGGCGTGCACACGCTGGCCGGGGTGCTCGCCGGCGCGCTGGTGTCCGGGGTGCAGGTGGCCATCTCCGCCTCCAACACGGGCGGCGCGTGGGACAACGCCAAGAAGTACATCGAGGCCGGGGCCAGCGAGCACGCCCGGTCGCTGGGGCCCAAGGGATCCGACTGCCACAAGGCCGCCGTCATCGGGGACACCATCGGCGACCCGCTCAAGGACACGTCGGGACCCTCGCTCAACATCCTCATCAAGCTCATGGCTGTCGAGTCCCTCGTCTTCGCGCCGTTCTTCGCCGCCCACGGCGGCATCCTCTTCAAGCTCTTCTAGATTGCTGCTGCTCTGGTGTGACTGGGTCTGGGACCTGCGGATGACCTGAGATTTGCTCCGGCGCGTGTAGTGTCAATAAATTTAAACCCTCGATAAAGAGAACGGCACGATTCCTTGTGCTTGTACGTACTAGTATCCCTACATTTGTAAATAGCTTACTTGTAAGGTCGCCTTGCAGTGTGTAAGAACCTGAGGTTTAGCTTTGTGAAGTTGTGTAGCTTTTTCCGGCATTGCTCGTCCTCCTACAGTACAGAGTGACCAGATGGTGTTCATCTATAACTTTGCGTGTTTTGTTGGGTGAATGTGGTGTAAATTGTGATCCCTGATCATTTGATGCTTTCACCAAGGAACGCGCGCGCGCCCGGGCGGCGGGCGCGGCACAGCCGAAACTGAAAGGGCAACAGCGAACAGAGAATCCACAGCTTAAAGAGGGCCAGTGTATTTAACTCTATTTTGGATAAAACTCCACATTTGTTGCTTGGAATATCAAACCTGGAGGACTGCAGACGACACGAACGCCGACTTGTGCTTGGAGAATTTAGCATCGTTCCCTGAAACCAGAGGACGCATTTCAGATTCATCACGGAAGCTTTAGCTATATACAGACCAAACGAGGCCAGTGACAGTATTATTCAATCCAAGGGGAGAACCAGGGCGGCGAGCACACACGACACCAGGCCGCTCCGCGCCACCGCCTGACGGCGACGGTGGCCTCACGCAGGTTCTGACCGCCACCGCTGCTCACGCTTCTGATTTCTGATTTTTTTTTTTTTGATAATTTCTGATTTCTGAATTGGAACGGCACGGTTTTTCTTGGGCCGTCTAAAGGCCCAGTGGGCTCAAAACACTTGGCGGCGCCACCTCGCCCTCCTCCGACTACTCGCTCGCTCGTCCCGCCCCGTCTTCCGCCTCCGCCTCCGCCGCCGCCGCCCTTGGTTCGCCTCATCGTCGTCGCCATGGGCAAGGCCTCCAAGGACAAGAGAGTACGCTACTTCCGCCTCTCCACCCATCTTCTCATCTGCTTTTGCGTTTCCCCGCTTCTCACCGCACCGGTCTGTGGCGCCGGTTGCTCAGGACATCTACTACCGGAAGGCCAAAGAGGAGGGATGGAGAGCTCGCAGCGCCTTCAAGCTCCTCCAAATAGACCAGGAGTTCAACATCTTCCATGGTATCAGCTTGACTTACCTGCTTGCTCACCTTCACGTGCTGTATGTTGTAGCTGTAGAAGACCACAACAAACAATAGCGATCTGATGAAAAATATCCCCTTTTCCGGTTTTCCCCGTAGGAGTGAAGCGCGTGGTTGATCTGTGTGCTGCTCCCGGAAGCTGGAGCCAGGTATCCTTGTGCCCGTGCCCAGTAACCCATCCGTACCAGTGCTTTTTTTGGGTCTGATTACTTGATTCCCCTATTGTCACTGTAGGTTTTGAGCCGGAACTTGTATGTACCAGCAAAACAGTCTCCTGATTGCAAGTAAGCGTCAGTGCCAGCACCCAGCAGTGAGCCACCGTCTGTTCTTGCATAATTTTGTTGCGGATATCTGATGGCCTTGTTTGCTCTTCTGGGTTCTGTTGTGTTATGCTTCTAGGGAAGGTGACCTTCCTCTCATCGTTGCAATTGACTTGCAACCAATGGCCCCGATAGAAGGTGTTATACAAGTGCAGGGTGACATCACCAATGCTCGGACAGCGGAAGTGGTGAGATGGAAGGAAAAGAGGTGTAGGTTTTTTGTTGCTGCAGTTTGGCTGTGACTAATTAGTGTGGATTTGCTGCCAGGTTATTAGGCATTTTGATGGATGCAAAGCAGACTTGGTTGTTTGCGATGGAGCTCCGGATGGTAAGATATCATATCAGTGCAAGAGAAGAACTCCTGCCGTCAACTATACCAAATTTTGTCACTAGTGAGAATTACGTAATAACATGATTATTGCTCTTTCGGTGACTATAGTTACTGGCCTTCATGATATGGACGAATTTGTTCAGTCCCAGCTTATACTTGCGGTTAGTTTTTATCCATTTGTCTATCTGCATCCAATCTGCGTCAGCATGTTCTGTCATTAATGATTCACATTATTTGTGGGATAAAGTTCAATTTTGTGTTTCGGTGTAGCAGCTATGTTGAACAACCACCTTTTTTTACCTGATTTCTGGAGAACTCCTTGCTCTTTGTCAATTATGGCATAACTTTATCATCTTCAGTTTGAATTGTTATGATGGCTTCTGTTCTCTATTTAATTTATGTACCACCTTGCAATTAGGCATTGACTATCGTGACTCATGTACTCAAAGTTGGTGGAAAATTTGTCGCAAAGATATTTCGGGGTAAAGATACAAGTCTCCTGTACTGCCAGGTAACATTCACTTTGTTTGGAAGTTCTTTGCACCATCAGATTTCATGAGGCTGTGCTGTTCTGCAGTTCTCCATCATCATTAGTATGAAAGCTTTGCTAGTTATGGTTCATGACCATGTTATCAAGATTATTTTCCCACACTGTGCCCCTTAACTTTGTAAATGATTGGACGAGATGGTGATTGAGGTTTTTATTCCTATCTGTGGCTTTATGCAGCTAAAACTGTTCTTCTCACAAGTTACATTTGCGAAGCCAAAAAGTAGCCGGAACTCAAGCATTGGTAAGTCTTATATCTTGCATTTAGTTTCATACACGTGCTCCTTATATGCTTTCTCAACATCCAGTGGTTCGCGTAACTTATGGTCACAGTTGTTGAACATGTTTGGGACATTTCTATTAGGCAGCCTGTTCCCTATATCGTAACATGGATGCATATCCTTTCAGTTGGAAAATGTGTTTGTGGTCTTATACATTTGGTTTTCCTTTTGATTTGTCAAACAGAGGCATTTGCAGTTTGTGAGAACTATTCACCTCCAGAAGGGTTCAAGGAGGAAGATCTATACCACCTGCTAGAGAAAGTAGGGACTCCTTCAGGAGTTGACGATTTAGGTAAGGACTACAAATGCTCATACAACACTCTGCTCCCCCGACTGGGCACACCATATAATGACATAATAGACAGGTGTACTCAGCTCTAATGCCATTCGTCATGTGCAGATTGCAGAAGCGGATGGCTCGAGGGACCAAACAAGGTGTATATCCCGTTCCTTGCCTGTGGGGATCTCAGTGGCTACGACTCCGACCGCTCATACCCGCTCCCAATCACAGACGGTGGCTCCTACCGGAGCTTGGACCCCGTCCAGCCTCCCATCGCCCCGCCTTACAAAACCGCCCTTCAGATGAAGAAGGCCTCCAGCCACAGCGCCAGCAGGGACGCCATGAAACCATCCACAGACTCTTGAGCTGCAACCTGGGCCAGCCTGAACCCCCAGGCGATGATGTTTGTCCCACACTGGTAGCATCGCTGGGTCCTGGACCTGGCTCTCTCCTGAGCCTCGTCTATTAAAAAGGAAAAAGAAAATTTGGGAACATTTTGTGTCGAGGTGGGACATTTTGTGGTAGTTTTGAGCTGTGGCTCCGCAGCATGTACCTGATCACTACTGATTACGCAGAGATCCTGCTTGTGTCCTTGTGCATATTTTGCCTTGTGTGGATGGATGGATGTAGCCTGATCTGAATCTGACATGGGCCCTGGATGACATGGCCTGGTCCTAACACAACATCAGTTGGACTAGTGGGCCTGAATGGCTCAGGTCTGACAACCTTCCCCAAGGGAGAAGAAATACGGCCCCGCGCAAAACGGAAAGGGCAGCAGGCCCGCGTATTTACTTCTGTCCAACCCAGCCGCGACGAGGCCCACGACACGTAAGCCAATGAATGCTCGGTCGCGGTGGCAGTGGCAGGCAGACTCGGTGTCTCCTCCGGCAACCTGAATTCTGGCACGCAAAATACTTCTTGGCATCGTCTCGTCTCGTGCCCTCCCTTGTTCCATCCGCACGAGGCCACCGCCCGCCAATTTCACCGCCGCGCTCTTCGGTTCTGCAAGCTCAATAGGAGGAGGCGGCGGCGGCGGCAACTGGTGGATCGTAGCGTAGGGGAAGGAAGGGAAGCCATGGGGAACGCGTCGTCTATGCTGACCCAGTACGACATCGAGGAGGTGCAGGAGCACTGCAACTACCTTTGTAAGCGCCGCGCGCTCCATGGACGATCCGACCCTTGGCCCCCTCTCTTTCCCAATTTTGGTTTCTTCTCTATATAATCTACTAGACTCCTATATATCTAATTCCATTTTCTTTTTGTGATAATAATAATTAGTGTTTTAATTTGATTCTGGAGCAGTCTCGCAGCAGGAGATCGTGTCGCTGTACGAGCGCTTCTGCCAGCTCGACCGCAGCGCCAAGGGCTTCATCTCCGAGGACGAGTTCCTCTCCATCCCGGAGTTCTCCCTCAACCCGCTCTCCAAGGTGCCACCACCCACTTCCCCTCGTTCTCGATAAGTTTCCTGTGGCTTTGTTTTTTTTTTATATAGTTTGAGAAGATATATTGTGATTTTGTCTGTCCCATTCCTTTTCATTTCATTGGCAATTTCTTTACTTGTGTTGTACTACGTTGCCAATTAGGCGGATCTTGGTCTTGCAGTACTACTACTGTTCTTGGATTGGTGCTGTTGCTACAGATTATTGTACTTTCCTCCTTTTAGTTTTTGTTTGCATATCTGCCCTCGGAGAGCTGCCAATTTACAACGCTCCCTAATGCTACTGAATATAAGCCATTTAGTCCTCATGTGAATCTGAAACCAAAAGAAAAAGGGGAAGGTAAAGAAGACTAATCAGCTGCTATCCACTTTAATTATAGCTTAAGGCCATGTTTAGAAAAGTTGTACCTTTTCCAAAAGCATCTCCTGGAGGAGTTATGGAGCATCCTGAAAAAGCTCGAGAAGCTTCTCTGAGTGAGCTTTTCTACGTTTAGAAGTGTAGCTTTTGATGCTTGTCTGCTTGAAGAAGCAAGGAGCTTCTGGCTTTTCGAGCTTTCTGGAGAAGCAAAAGTTGCTAGAAACACTCCCAAACATGGCCATGGCCTAATCCACATGATCACATCAACCGCACTGAGGGCAAGTTTGGTTGGGTTCCTCTGTATCTGCTGCTTTGCTGAAGAACAGCCTGAATTGTGCTTACCAGAACAACTTGACCAATAGGATACATATACACGGCTAGAACACTAGGCATGAACCCTAACAGCCTGACCTGATCTTAACTCAACTTTTTGTAGCAGCGTGAGCCACACACTCAGATTTGTACTGCGTCATGTAAAGAAGTTTGTCTCCAATAACAAGCTAATAGTTTGAGGTCAATCATAGTACTATCTCTGGATATCATAAGTTACATGACAAAGATCTGCAAGGACAAACACAACCAACATCTTGCTCTCGAGTGATGATTTTGATTCTCTCTTTTTTGTTTTCTTCAGAGGTTGCTCCGTATGGTTGATGGATTGAACTTCAAGGATTTTGTTGCCTTTCTTTCTACTTTCAGTGCAAAGGCCAGTCTTCGGCAGAAGATCGAGCGTAATACCTAACTGCCATTTTTGTATTTCATTATTTTCTTCCTACTTTATCTGAAAAGGAAAAAAAAGATGTTGAGTGATGAAGTCCTCAATCCTCATGATCACTAAATTTCTCATTTTTTCTTTTCTGTTTTGTGTTTGGTGAAGCAGTAATATTCAAGGTTTATGACATTGATGGCAAGGGAAAAATAACCTTCAAGGATCTGCTAGAGGTTTCACGGGACCTAACAGGGTCATTCATGTCCGAAGAACAAAGAGAGGTGCACATCTATTATTTCATAAACTTCTGCTAGTGAAATGCTCATAATTTCCCACTTCAAATTTTGGGCACAAGCACACTATCTCTGTTCTTGTTTTCACTTAAATTGATTGTATGGTTTTTATATGGAAGTATAATATCAATGTGACAAATCATATTGATTTCTTGCAGCAAGTAGTAACTAAGGTACTGGAAGAAGCAGGGTACACAAGAGATTGCGCGTTCTCATTGGAAGATTTTATCCAGGTACAGAAATTCTTTTCTGTATACATATCCTTTTTTCCTGAACATGCAAGAGAATTGCGTGTGGTTGTATTGGTAGGTAGTATAAACAATCTCACTTAAAAGCACGTTTTTCCATTAATTTCTTATTTGAATACACTTGTATCCACCTCAATCCATGTGTGTTGGAGTGGAACTTAAATTATTTTCCACCACAATCCACTCCAACACACATGAATTGAGGTCGATATGAGTACATCCAAACAAGCCCTAAGAGGGGAAGCAAACACAAATAAAGGCGTAAGTAAGCCAAATCCATGGCCGTATCCATATTCATCTAGAGACCTTGTGACCGTCTTATATGTCGCTAGCACTCATCAGAATGAGCTTTTGTAATATCAGCCTATTCGCTGTGGTCTACTAGACGTCTGAACCCATTTTCGTGTTGTTCTTTACAGATCATCGACCATCCTGGCCTTAAGATGGAGGTGGAAGTGCCAATCGACTAGTGAAATATGGAAAGCAAGCTTCAGTTTTGCCTGCAGAACATGGTTGTCCATACACAGTGACACAACAGGGCAATGAGCATCCACTTTCGTTATCTTCTTTGTTACTACTGGTCCACTTGCCTAAATCGTAATCTTTGTTGTCTTCGCCTTTCAAATATCCAAAAAAAAAGCCTCGTGATGAGATTTTCGTCGGTTCCATGCTGAGTGAATGGCATTAGAGAAAAGCAGATTTTTTTTTTGAGAGAGAGGAAAGCAGATTTTTTTTTGAGAGAGAGGAAAGCAGAACTTTTTTGGAGGAAAATCAGATGGGAAGCATATGATGAGGCCCATCCCTGTTGGTGGATGCCAAAAAAAAAAGCTTCGTGATGAGATTTTCGTTGGTTCCATGCTGATACTTGGAGTGAATGGCATCAAAGGAAAGCAGAAACTTTTTGGAGAAAAATCAGAGGGAAAGCAGATGATGATTTTTTTTTGGCATCCCTGATTTTTTATTTTTTAAGAATCAGGCATCGCTGATGGTTGATGTACGGTGTTGACGTAGATGCTGCTATTTTGGCCCACATAAGTCTTGGTCCATCCAATAATTTAAATTTTGGGCCCGAAACGAAGGCCCATCCACCGGAATAAGCTTGCGTGGACCTGGGTCTAATTCTCCCCTGCTCACAACCTGGGAAGCGGAAGACTCTGTTCATCACATTCATCCAAGCTCGCATCTGAAAGAAAACTTTTTATGTTTAAAATTAAATAAAAAGCTTCTTGATACAACTGTTGCGAAGAGCCCTAAACTGCATGTAAGGCGAATGAGCCATGAGGCGTACCTAACCTACATTGCGAGACAATCAGACAACTGACAAGCAAGGGTCAGTCAGAGTTGGAGTCTTGCAGATCATGGGGGATACTGGGTTCGTGTCGGCTGCCGGCAATAATTGGCATCTTGGAGTTTTGGCACAAGGCAAACTGACCTAAAATCCCGCAGGACCCATGCATAGTGACCGAGGACTCCGGTGGCTGTACAACGTGGGTGGAACTTGCAAGGAAAGCGAGAGGCTGGTGTCGGTGACAGACAGCTCAGTCAACATGAGTCCAAACTCTTGTCCACCAATGCCGTCAAGCGATCTTCTGTAGTTGCAGTGACAAATAGTGCCAGCATGAAAGTGAAACCTTTGCATATGCGATCATTTTTTTTAAAAAAAAAACTCCTCTTTTCTCTGATCTGAGGATGATGAAACTAAACTTCAGTTTGCGCTTTGCAGAGAGAAAACAGCTTTCTGGGATTTACCGATCTCCCCGGAGAAGGTGTTTGGTCTCTTCTCCCCTATTTTCCCCTGTCTTTTTCAACCGTGATATGATCATATGTTTCCTTGCCAACTTGTCACCTTTTTCTGCTTTCTCAAACAAAATGATAGACACATGGACGACAATTGCAAACCTTTTCTTTTCTTTTCTTTTATTATTTCATTTCCAGTTTCCTTCCTTTTGCTCACATACTATCTGAACACTTCTCTCTCAAACAATGATAAATCACAAACCTTTCAGCCTTGCAGCTTACTTCACGGACAGGTGAACAAGCTTCGCCGTTCACCTGGACTTATCTAATCTATGATTCACACGGAGAAGGCTGGAAAAAAATTCAGATGAAAATTCTAACTACAGGCTGGAGCATAGAAGCTGGGGATGTGAGCGAACACAATGGAGTAAGGACCCACGGTTATGGGCTGCGTCCCCTCCACCTGCACAGGCTCCAGCTTTGGGATGTCCCCATTGGCGTCAGTTGCCAGAACATTGCCATTCAGCAACATTTGTTGGCTCTGCAGATTCCCGCCCTTGGGAGTGAGATGGTACTCTTGTCTCGTGAGCTCGGCCGCTTCGCCAAGCCCAGGAATTTGATAAGACATTCTGCTCTCCTTCCTTGCACTCTGGGTCTGTGCGCCTTGGCTTGTAACGCAGATGTGGTTTGTGTTGTTGCCATCAAGGTTGATCAGGAGTAGAGTGATCCCTTCCTGAAAAATTCAAGGAAATAAATTAAGCATGCATGGTTCAGACAGTCACTATGAGCTGTTGCCAGAAAGAAACAGGAATTTTCCATTGTATGTGCCCCCTTACCGAATTTTTCGCGCAATGTGCATAAGCACGGATCTTGTTTGTGCCGTTGAATGTCGTCGAGAGGACCTTGGTACCCATGAGGCGATGCCACAGTAAAGCACTACAACGAAAGCATAAAGATGTTAAATTATGATGGTGGGATTGACACATTATTTTGCTGCACAATTTTTCTCTCTCCTATCATTCACTGAAGCTTTGGAAAAACTTATGTATGTTTAGTCTACCTGTAATAGTCAGGATTTGGTTCAAATGTAGTTGTGTTGAGCAGGCCATAGTTCCCTCCAACAAAGGTCTGTCTACAATAAGTCTTTGTGTCATACTTTGATGCCATCCCAAGCTGATCCAGATACCTGAAACATCACCATGATAGTCAATAAACACTTCTTCTTCAGATGGTAACTTCAATTGCTGAGCATAGGAAAAAAGAAACTCTTGGCTTACCAGAAGCTGAACACAAATGCATCAGTTACAAGGTGGTGGCCACTGTTGTAAGCCCCTCCAGCCTCGCCAACCCAGGCCACAGTGGATGTACCTGCAGACTTCAGTATTCCCTGAAGATTGCTGAATGTGCTCGCCTCACCATCGAGGTAAGAAGGATCAAGAATTTTCTGAACCAGATGATCATCAACCCCTGATACATTCAGCAGTTTATTCAGTTATTATGCAGATTCCAAGTTGACGAATCGTGTACTATGAACTGTAAACCAAGGCGAGCATACCAGGGCCTAAATTGTAGATATGGTGAGTGATCGCATTCATTTGATTCGGCTTTGTTTTGCTGATGAGTTCGGTGAACCAGGCTGCATCAAAGAAGCCTCCTGGTGCAATTACTAGAGGCTTTGATGGGTTGCTTTGGTAGGTGCTGTCAATAATGTGTTTCAGGGTGATCACGTCTGCTGCATATTGGTCTGCATCAATTCGAGCTCCAACTCCACTGCCACTGAGTTCATTTCCTACAGGAACATTGTAGTAAGGTCACAAAGTACTATACTATACTGTAGTATGCAGAAGTACTGCTAATATTAGATTGCTTCTTAAGCAAAACCAGTGTGCAATAAAAGTATTACTTTTGTACATTAGTGTGAAAAGACAAGGAAAGCATCATCTATGATCTGTCCCCATAGCTCTTTACAACTGATAACCAATTATCAAAAGTGATGTTGACATACTTGTCCGATTCCTTTTCTAAGTACTTATCAGAATATTTCTTTTCAACATACTTATTATTACTCTCTAAATAAAATGGCATAAAAACCTGTCATTTGGAGATGACGTGAGGTTCTTTTCTGACAAAACCAACACAATCCATAAGATTACACAGAACATACCAAGCTCCCATCCATGTATATCATATCCTTTGTTCACGGTGTAGCGAATAAAAGAAGCTGCATTGGTGTAATTCCATGGACCCCCTAAAGAACCATCAGGCATTGGGACCCGTCCAGTCAGAGCATTCAGCCCAAAAATAACTTTTGGCCTGCAAAATCAAACAGAAAGTTAGGCAATCATGTCCAAAGAGAATGCAGTTTCTGAAACTGGGCGAAGGTAGTAAATGAGTAGACCAGAATACCCAGTTTTTTGGAAGAATGCGTTCAGCTCATCCCATCTATGCAGCGGCAGGCAACCTTGCGAGAAACCAAACATCGCTGACGTGTTCTTCACAAACGGGGTGCACGGTTGGCGAGAGTCACCGGTATCGTATATCACCATATCTTGCAAAGTGCCGCCCAGGCGGAGCTTCAAAGGGGAGAATGCTGCAAGTTTGATGAGATTATTATGCAATGATTTGGTAAATATCAAAGTATCAGTTCCATGGATTTTATCTTAGGAAAAGCAAATGCCATGGCTTTCAAAGTACTGCTGCTGCCGCTACACTTGGTTTGTTACCATCACATCAAAAAAGCGACGGCTTCTATATGTCAAGGGAGACCTTTAATTTCTCGATTGGATAGTAGGACAAATTTTCTTATGAAAGCGAAAGAGATGGTTGTCATTTGATGGCTTACCTTTGACGGCATTCATCAGGATTTTGTTAGAGAGATTCTGCAGGCAGGAAAATATTAAAGACCAATGTCAATCACCCATGTCATGGTTTGATTTGCACAAACTTCTACTCAATAGAACAAGTAGTAAACGCACAGTTGAGCACGCACGACACCAAATTAGTTAAAAATTTCTACCAACTCCAACTGTCATCTGTTCTTCTTTTGATGAAACTCTTAACCATTCTCTAGGCACTGGCATTAGAATATGATCAAGTAGCCAGTAGTGTTCATGTATGCTGGCAGGTTTTACATTTGCACATGATTGGTAGGAATAAAAATGCAGGGGCCCACATGCTACAGGACTGTGGTCTGTGGAATCAATGAAATGAAACTCCCTAGGCCATCAAATTCCAAATTTTTATCCAACAGAGGCCCCCAAATTAAAGAAGGATCCATGCCGACCAACAGAGAAAAATAAAAAGAAAAGATATTTCCTTGAGATCCCCGTCAGAGGTCTACGGGTTGTAATCCGTACCACAGAATTAAAGTCCACAGTTGAATCAAACACTGAAATAATCTGGCAAGATGCTACTCAGGTGTGCTGTGTGCTGTGAAGGTGAACTGACCAGGTTGAGGAGGGAGTCGAGGCCCCAGCTGCAGGTTCCGTAGTCGCACTTCTCCGGCGGCCACCAGTCCAATGTGGCGCAGACGAAATCGTCGTCAGTGACGGCGATGGCGGACCGCGCGTCCACGACCACCGCCTCGCTGCCGGCGAAGGCGGTGGTGCTCGTGCTCACGGTGGCGGAGCCGGCGAGCCAGAAGAGCGCCCACACGCAGAAGCCGACCATCTTGAGCAGAAGCCCCGCCGCCATTCCGCGAAATCAACGAGGCCAAGAATCAACAAGAAGGACAGCCCGGGTGGCCAGGCAAGAGAAAGCTTGCAGCCGGAAGGAAAATGCAGGGGAAAGGGGACAATCCCCTCTTGAAGGAATTTAAAGGGAACCCCTTTGCGCCAGGGAGGGAACAGGGAAGGTTCTTGCCGGCTACACCATGTAAAGCATCTCGACGCGGGGGAGCCTCTCCCTCTGCTGTGGTGTGGTGTGGTTGGTCAGTGGGTGTGGCCGGAGAGATGGATGCAGATAGAGCGCTGACCGTGGTGGTTCGGTTTCCCCTGGTTTCAGGGTGGGAGGGCTGCGCTGCTGCCGCCGGCCCGCCGCTTGCCGACTTTAATGGCAGTAGGTTCGACGGCCGGGGAAGCTTGGAATCTTATATGGCAACGAGAGGGAGGAAGCAGAAGCAGAAGCAGGCAACGCCAAAGCCCAAAGGAGCACTCCGCTCTGATTGAGCACAGCAGGAGCGCGGAGCAGTCGTACCTTGTCTCAAGGACACGATTAGTTAGCGCATGCGAGCTGTCAAATCTTCAAGCAAATTCTCATTTTTTTTGTCACAATATCTCTACGCTGCTATATTTTTTTATTCAATATTAATATAATAGTATTTTAAAAAACAACGGCACATTGTACAAATTTAAGGCTCTTTCACTTCACCCATGTCCAGAGCACAGTGCTTTGTAACAAACACAAACAGCGGTCTCGCAAAAAAAAAAAAAAAAACACAACAGCGAGTGTACTGCTGTTCATAAGGGTAGAAGGAAGCATATACTATTATGCAATTAAGATTGTAAACTACTCCTGTTTCAGAAGTTTGTTAGTAATGCCGGCAAGTGATCAGGGAGTAAATTAAAATGAAATGGCAGCATTGTCATGGTGCCTTTGGATGGAAATACATCATGGATTTGCAGAGCTGGAAAGATCATCTTTGGCAGCTGCAAGGACAGGCAGATGTGGAGTAGTAAAAAGTCTCTCGAGGAATCCACCAGTTTGTCCAGTTGCACCGTCACCCTTTTTTTAGCCTGCAGTTTAGCTTCACCAATAAAGTAATTCTTTTTCTTCAATTTCGTAAAGCAACTTCACAAGTAAAGCTAAAATTATTTTTATAAAGCATTTGGTAAAACAACTTCTCATAAAAAATAGTATAGAGAAAGCTAGTATTTTTTTGGGTTCACCTAGCTTCACCTAGAGAACTGTGCATGCTAGAGGAGTTAAAAAAAAGAGCTTCTAAAGAGAAGTTGTTTCATCTACACTCCCTTGGTAGGAGAAGCTGAAAACAACTTTGTGAAGCTATGAGAGATGTAACAAACACGCCTTTTCTCTATCTAAAATAAATAGTTTTAAGTTTGACTAGATTTATAAAGAATATTTTTATTATTTATATCTCCAAACTTAATATAAAAAATACTTCATCCGTTCTAAATTATAAGACGCTTTGACTTTTCTAGATTCATAACTTTTGCTACGCACTTAGATATATATCATGTCTAGATACATAGTAAAAACTATGAATTTAGGATGCCAAAAGATCATGTAATTTGGAACGGAGACTTACATGACATAATTAATTTAATGAAATCCATTTGACACTGTAGACATTAATGTTTTCTTTTATATATTTGATAAAAATTAAAGTGGTTGACTATTTTAAAATGTATATTTATTTTAGGAGCGAGGGAGTAGTGTTTTGTTTGTGACATAAGAATCTTTTTCCCCCTATTTCTTTATTTTTCTATACAATCCCTATGTTCCAACAGTCCTTTTATATACGACGGTGCACCTTGCTACAATATATATTCTTTATGTTTTTATAGTATTTTTACAAAACACAGAACAGGAAGAATGTTTTGGACTCCATGTTGGAACATAGGAATACATCTGATCCGTGAACCTAAGACAGTGAGAATATAATGTGAGATCAAATGAGTGATTAGAGATTTACATATATTTTATTTTTTTCAAGAGCGAACTATTCTACATGAATTGGATCGGGATGATCACGGACACAATCCATTTAGGTCCAGCTTCCCCGTCGCATCAATCTTACGACACATGCATTGAGCATTAAATATAGGTAAAAAAGATAACTAATTACATAGTTTATATGTAATTTGCGAGACGAATCTTTTGAGCCTAGTTAGACTATGATTGGACAATATTTGTCAAATGCAAACGAAGTTGGTACTGTTCACATTTTGCAAAATTTTTTGCAAGTAAACAAGGCCTTAGGTTAGGATAACAAGTTTTTTTTTGGAGCATGCATGCATGTATATTCATTTCATTATGATTAGGAAGCGTAGAGGGATGGAATTATATGCATGGCCGTGCGTGACTAAGTAAAAAGGATTTAGTAAACTGTCTCAATTCTGTGACGAAGAGTTTTTTTTTCTCAATCACGCAAAAGGCTTGCGCGTATTTTCATTAAGAGGGAAGGTTTGAATACAGCGAGGTAGTTTACATATGCAAGAACGCTCTTCCTCGCTTGTTACTATAGTCTAGACTATTCTCTGAACTAGACGCCCCAGCCTCTTGGCTCCTGCGAAGATCCATAGTTCGGCCTGTTGCTTGATCGTGTCCTTCAACTAGAGTCGGAGATATAGAGGAGCCTTGCTAAACAGGTCCAAAGTCAAAAGTTTATTCGGATCCTTTCTCATGCTCTGGATAAGGCTTTTTTAAAAAACGAGATCTAACCTAAAGAAACTGTGCTGTTTTTTATTAAGAAAAGAAATACATTAAAGAGAAATGGTCATCCAAATACGAGATCAAACCTAAATTCAAGTCAAGAGAGGATTTAAACCTGGGTGATTAGATGCACAATCACACCTCCCAAGTAACCATTTGAACTAGGCTCACTTCCTAGTCAAGAGTTTATTTGTTTTTGTTTTCCTTTCAAAACCGTTGGCATGTGAGAGAGTTTTTAAGTAAAACTACAGATATATATATATCCAGACAGAAATACACCTTAGAAATCACAAGCGACCGATATCAGCTCGGCAAAACCTCACTTAATCGTAATGTATTTGTTTATATGTCAGTTTATTTATTTCATCTCAGGTAGAGCTTAGTGTGTGAACAGAGGATTGATCTAGCTAGCTATATGCTGTGGATATTCATATAATAAGACATTTTACAATGGTTGGAATCGCTTTCAATTGCCTCCCATCGCTTCCGCTAAAAACTTGTTTCTTGATTTAATTCGTGGAAGAGTAATAACGTCATTGTACAAGGTTTTCTTAAACCCTAACCCCTATCATCGGCGGCGACGGCTTTCTATAACACGCACTAGTGGATGTCGGTGGATAGAACCCTAAGAAGATTAAAAAAAACTCAAGAAGAAGATTTTTATCTAACTAACTATAGTACTTGAATCATACGCCTTAACTATGCTACTCAAAATATTATTTTTATAATTATAAATTTACCCTTTTAATCTTCATCAAAAAAAGAAATACGAAAAAAAATTTATCACTCCTATATTTAGGGTCCTAATTCTCATAATTTTGGAGGTGATAGGAGACGATGTGACGTCTATGGCCCACCGACCATAGACACACATATTGCCTCCCATCGTCTCTCATCGTTTTTCATGTTCTGGGTCCATCGACTATAAACACGCAGATCGCTTCTCATCACCTCTCCAACCATTGTAAAAATATTCATATAATAAATAAATAAACATATCCAATGATTACGCGCAGATCTCAAACCTGTACTAGACAACTAGGCTTTATCTGCTCTCGGATCGATTTCTTGATCGCTGGCAACTTTATAGGGTTTTGCTTCAATTCTTTTCTAATGGAATGTTTTTATTTTGGTGCTCCTACTACCTTTCTTCAGGTTTTTTGCAAACCTTGAGATGCATGCATATGCATGCTTGCGGTTGCTGCGGTCACGGTCACCACCACCACTCCACACCAGATACTACCTGCTTCATCGGTTTTATGGTTTACCTGCATCGATCTCGTCATGATTAGCGGCGCCTGATCACCAAATTCACCATAAACTAATCGATCGTATCATGACCCTTTTCGTCAGCAAGCCATCGTTCATCATAATAGCTAATCCGGAGAAGAAAAGGAAAGGATTATTATTTAGCCAATGATGGACGTGCTAATTGCGCCTCTTCTCACACGATCGAGCTGTTTCGTGTGACAAATAGATAGGAGTAGAGTAGTACAATCGAGCCGGCAGGCAGTGAGCTCCGCGTGAGAGTTCATGACAAAATACAAATCGGTCCATTCAGTTCGTAGCCAGTCTCTTAAACATCGGTCCTGACAAAACAGCCGCCGTGTTTTGAGTGTATTTATCCCCAGTCATAGCACTGCTCAAGTGCATCCAGTATGTAATTATCCTTATCGTTTGTTTTCTGCGAAGAGTATGTTATTACCATTCCCGTGATCCTAATATGCGTCCAATAATTCAGTGATCGCCGGCGTCAGAAGAGACTGAACCTTTGACCACGCTGCTGAGTTCAGCTCAAGAAGAAACACACGTCGTCATCCATCCAAGATCCAAGCAGCAGCTAGCACACTCTCCCTGACGATGATCTGATCCATCAGTCTCTGGTCCTGTTTAGAATGATGATGATGATGATGGACCACATGAGCATTCCACCAATAATACAACGCACATGCTGACATGCAGCATTGGGCCTGCACATATCGCCGCCCATCAGCAGCTCACGTTTTGACGCATGTTCCGTCGCCTGAATCAGGACGGCAGAGCACGAGCAGGCTGCCAAAAAATGCAGAACTGCTCACTCCTGCCGTCCTAAATAAACAGTGTCACGGTTATGCGCGTTGCAATCATCCAACGCATCAGTGAAGAATGCCAATGGACTGCAGGCTGCAGCCGTCCATTGACAGTGCCATATATTGGGTGCATCATATCATTTTCCAGATCTTCACTTCACAGGCGAAAGGACATGACATGCCATCTGCAACTACTTGCGTCTCCCAGCTCTGCAATGGGTACGGTGCAGAGGAAAGGTTTTGCATGCAGATCGCAATCTGCAAAATGTGTGCCTTTTCTGACTTTGCCATGGCCTGCTTTTTGCTTTGCTTGTGGTTGTGGACGAGATCAGATAAGTGAGGGTGAGGCTGAGGCCAACCAGTCAGCCAGCTGCTGGTCTGGTCATAACGGAGCAGCGAGATAGGGTTTGATAAATTGGTTGGAGAGCTCTCGATCGATCGACATAGCCCATAGGAGATGGACATGGACCTCGCACCTACCTAACTGAACCCATGAAGTGAACAGCATCAGATGACTATCTGACAGAGGCATGCATCCGGTCAACATCCAGGACAAGCAAAATGTACACGCAGTTGCATGGAATCTTCAGTCACTGATCTTCTATTACCTTGTGAATGACATGTCCATTTAGTTTGTTGTTATGCTAAGTAGGCAGCTTTGTTGGTTAATTATCAAGGAAGAGTAGCGGGCATGGCAAGCAACAAAGAGAGGGAAGTATACGTAATGGATAATGTACAACACAGGCTTGTGTGTATTGTAGCTAGCTACTAGCACCTGTGATCCCTGTGATGATGTTCAAGTACTTGTCCATCCCTGCTAGTATATAGTATCATACATGTATATCTGTATATTCTGAATATTCATGCTTTGTTGCCATGCATGACGGTTGTTCAGCTAATTAAGTTAGCGCGGTAGCTGTGTGGACGCGAACATGCAACTGAATGACGGACCATGCAAAAGAGTAGCTCGTCGTCGTAGTAGGTAGTAGGTGTAGGCGCTCTACGTGTTACGGTGTCAAACTTTGGTGGTTCACTAGTTTGTTAGGGACTTTGGGATTAGATAGGACATTGCCCTGTCCGGAAGCAAGCAACTCATTATATGCATGCATTTTGCTTGGTGGACGCCAGTGGATTTCTTTATTTATTTATGTGTGTGTGTGTGTGTGTGTGTGTGTGTGTGTGTGTGTGTGTGTGTGTGTGTGTGTGTGTGTGTGTGTGTGTGTGTGAGAGAGAGAGAGAGAGAGAGAGAGAGAGAGAGAGAGAGAGGTGCTAATAAGCAACAGACGAAGCATGCTGTATAGGTATATCTCTTGAGCATTCAGATGGAGAAATGTTACTTTGACCAACAACGGAATGAAAAAGGTTTGGAACTCTATAAAGAGTGGGGGGGCTTTTAGTATTCCCTTCTTAACGGAACACTACGTGCTAAGGCAAAAGTGGGCTTTCAATATACTGATAGTGGCTTGGACCACCATGCATTCAGAATGAACAAGCAGCTAGTATTGAGTAATCACCGTTCCAAATACACACATTCTCTTGCACATCCAAAACCAAAGTCTCTAGTCATTAATTCCGATGCGAAATGTCCGCTCTGACCTTTATTAATTCATATGGGAAGAGAACGAGGAAGAGTACGAATGGTTCAACAAATTTGCTATAGCTTTTCTCAACAACAAACTCACTGGCTTAGGAGGAGGAGGCTAGACCCTACAACAATAGCATCCCTTAATTCGTTGATTCTTTTACTTGCATATGGAAAGAGAAGGATACGAGAAAGAATATAATATGAAAATGTTCTGCCAAAAAAGTTTCAATGAATAGACTTGTAGACCATGTGATTAGAAAAATAATAAGAATAGAAAGCTCTGAGGAAAACAGAAGCAATCCAATTATGTAATAAGTTAGACCAACCCTAGGAGTTGGTATGACTACTTCTCTATTAATGTCAAAAAAGGAAGAGAAAGGTAAAGTCTACAACACTAGCATCCCTTAATTCGCTTATCCTATATTAATATAAACTAGAAGATGCAAAACGGCTATGCCTCGAGCCCTTCTTTCAGTTTCAAAAAGCATGTAATCATCGGTTCACAAGTAGGCCAGAGTAATTATATATACCTAATAATGCGACCAAAACCTTTTTTTGGTTATTGGACTAATCCACAAGAGGCAGGCAGGGACCAAAACCCAGGGCCTGGTCTTGTCTTGTTCTCCATGCTGTCCATGCCTAGCTTTCCAGTGGCAACTACCAAATCCTCTGCACTGCGACCTTATTATTGGAGTAAATGTGCCGGGACCGGGAACGAAGCAGTTACGCGGCACTATCAGGACACCGGTGTTCTGTTTGCTAGAGAGACGAGAATGGGATAAGAGCTACGTAGATGCTTTCTTTCCAAGTGAAAAGGATGGCTTTCAGCAGGCACTAGCCGGGTAAGTCTCATCTGGGGCGCTCCACGCAAATGAAACTTTTTTTACATGAGACTTTGAGAGATTAATCATGCCTGCAGTATGAATCCAGATGAAAGAATAAGAATTGATTGAGAAAGAAAGGCCCTATTTAGATGCAAAGTAATTTTGAAGCATTGGAGAGATACTATGATTTGACAAAATACTTCGGCTTTCAAGAGCTTGCTTGGATACAACAATATGCATGGTTTTGTCAATACTAGTCTTTTTAGAGTTTTAGAAACTCTACTCATAACCTCTTTTATTGAACCACAGTTGAGTCTCATTGGCTTGTAAAACCACAGTTTTGTAATACAACAGTTTTCGAAAACTGCATCATTGGGTTTACGTAAATTGGATATAGGCACTGCTGGGGGAGAAATCCCCCCAAATGGATGGCAACCACCCAAACCGAAATGGCCGGCAGACATAGAGTGTTGAATACTTGAATGGCATAAAAAATGAATTGGTTAAGTTATGCCTAAGCTTCGTAGAGCAAGGAAGTAAGAAAAAAAATATCTCTCTATTTTAAATTATAAGACATTTTGGCCTTTTGAGATATGTAACTTTTGCCATCCATTTAGATACATGTTGTGTCTAGATATGTAGTAAAAACAATTGTATCTATAATTTGGACAGAGGGAGTACTACATAGAAAAGAACATGGGTTGCTCAGTACTGAAAAAAGAATACGTTCTTCAAACGTTCTTGGTTTAAAAGTACCGTTCTTGGGTTAATAGTACCAGACAATTTTTTTGCGAAAAAAACTATTAAATTTGGAATCGAAGTTCAAACTAGAAAAATATTAAATTTGGTGTTAATTGAAACACAACACTGAACAGATGCAAGCCATCAGTTTTCACGTTTCACGATCATAATATGGTCTATTGACCAAAGTACTGAACTGAGGTGCACAACGTGCGGCAGAACTACATTCACTGCCTCAATTGAAGCTAGGGCAGATAGGCCCCTTGGACAAACCAAGGCGAACCTCCATTCCGTGGTGCATATCCGGTTGACGGAAACTGTCAGAATCTTGAGGCACTGCAGGCCAACAGAAAAAGAAAATTAGCAGAACTGAAAGACAATTGTGGCAATAGGAAGAATCCCCAGATAGTACAAAGAGGGGGAAAGTTCAGTGCTACAGATAAAATACTAAAGCAGTAAGCACCAATGACCAGTGACAAATGAAACAGGTTTTATCACTTATCAGAGATACTGACCCTAAGAAAGTTATTGTAGCTATAAGAGACAAGCTCAGGTCAGACTGTGTTGTCACAAAGCATATAACACCTTTTCTAGTACATACATTAAATCATGTAAAACTAACAATCATGTAAACTGAATGCTCTTGAACTGATGACCTCTCCAACTTAAATTGCCGATAAGTCTCCAAGACTCTAAGTAACTGAATACTCTTGAACTAATGACCTCTCCAACTTAAATTACCAATAACCTCTACAAGACTCCTACTACTGATTTACAGGAACTCTTAACTTTGAATTAAGCCAGATAAATTAGTTTAACTTCAAAGGGTCCTCCTAAGTAAAACAGAATTACTGTTAACTATAGAAGGTTAAGATGATTAAAAACAGCAGCACTCTCCAGCTAAGAATATTAAGGTGGTCATGAACTATTGTGAAAATGCTTATACATGTGATAGAGAAGGAAAATGGCTTATCAATAACAATGACAGAATGTCTTACTGTTAAGATAATCTTCAAATCCAAAATCATCCAGGGAACCTGTCAGTGCCTCATATCCAAGCAAAGATGATGGCAAAGCACCAGGAGGTCTTTGGAACCTGGCATCACACAATATCCATCAGCAATGAAACTAACTGCTATTCACCAAGAAAACGATTTAAGCTAAATGTACTAAGTTGTCAAACAATGAAGTAAGGCACACTCCTATTTCCTTAGGCGGCCTCCCTCTTTTGTTCGTTCACAGTTGGTGTGAGAACTTAGGAGGACCAGATGAACAAAAACAATTGGAACATACGATTGCACATTGAAGCAGAGAAAGGTCTAGATATTCTAAAACCCATTTTGTAGTGAATATCAACCAAATGTTGTCCCAGCAATGTGCATATTTCATCTGCGAGAAAGTGGCACTTACGATACTAAGACTTAACATAAAACCTCACAGAACAAAAAAACTTTTGATAACAATAGGATAAGTTTTGCAATACAAGCAGCAGTAAACAAAATATCGCAGATAACTGTTACCATCATGAAGTTTCAAGTTTCAAAACAGACAGACATGGTATCGAAGATATTACAATAATCAAATATCAAAAACATTCCAATAAGACAGTTAAATATACAGGAAATGAAATCTAGGTACAGTCAATGTTGTGGTAGCAACAAATACACAGGACACTACAACAAGGCCATTCAGATTGTAGGTATGAAAATGGCTAACAACTTTGCCGCCAAATGCTGAAACCATGTAAACAATCCTATTGGTATACAGAGACACAATTGATTCCTCATCCTTACAGCATGACCAGAAAGTGATGCAAACATTTGAACGAATTCCATGCTTCAGAGGCCTATCCATAGGTATAGGTACAGCATATGTATATCATGAGAAAGGTAACAAAGTTTCAGGAATTCACCCAAACTTCCCCTCAGCACTGTCAATTCCAGTATCCACATTTTTTTTTCAATGCTCCCATCAAGCATTAACTACTACTAACTCGAAATTCGAACAAATTAATGGAGGTAAAATTTATTTTGCCGGTAAGAACCGCAAAGGGGGAAGTGAAAGACCTGGAGAGGATTTGGGCATCGAGATCCTTGCGGATGTTCAAGGCGGATCCGTAGATGGCCTCTGTCCCGAACTTCTTCTTGTCCGCCCAGAACTTGGCCTCCTGTGCGGGGGCGCGGCGAGTCCCCCAAACATGGGTCCCAGGCTCAGCGTTAGGGTTTCGAGGGCACGGACAAAGGGAAACGGAGGAGAGCGACGGATCCTTACCGATTGGATGGTGGACTGGAGCGGGTGCGGCGGCGCGAGGTCAGCCTTGACACCGGCGTTGAGGCCGAAGCGGAGAGTGTCGTGGGTCTCGCTGATCTCCCTCTTCATGCTGCCGCTCGCCATCGTCGATGCTCTCCGCCTGCTCCTCGCGCGCTCAAGAACAAGAACTTGCCTTGGCTTCTTTCTTTGCGTGGAAGAAAGGAAACGGAGGGATCAGGCGGTTTGGGCTTATAATACTGTAGGTCCCTGCCCTCTTTTTAGTCGTTTTGTTGGGCCGGCCCAACTGCGATCTGCCTATCCTGCTCGGAATATAGTCGTTTTTCTAGTTCCACTCGAAATTGCATCCCACAAACAAAATATGTCCCGGACTGATAAGCATACATGATACCAGGGAAAAGTAAAATAAATAAATATTAACAAAAAATAGTCAATTAGGATATAAAACATGTATCAATAGATAGATTGTGTAATCAAAGTACCTCTAGAATTCCTTAGCAAATGACAATATATTATGAGCATGGTTTTAAATAGCTCGCTATAGTTGTCGCTATAGCCTGTTATAGCTTTTTGAGACAGAGTGTCCCTATTTGCGTTCATGCATAATTTTGCCGTTATAGTCTAATATAGCTTTGATAATAACGGTTGATAAAACGTTAAACACCTTAACCTTAGCTTGCCATTTAAAACAATGATTATGAGAGATATTCAAAATGGACTTATCATTCTAGGACGGAGGGGGTAGACAAGCAATTGTAAGATATAGATCAGACATCGTTAGGTTGTTTCGGGCCTGGAACTGTTCCTACGTGGTACAAATTCGTGAAGCAAAGCATTCGACTGGGAATCAATCTGAGATAACCGCGAAGGCCTCGTTCGTTTGCAAGGAATTGATTCCCAGCTGATCGGTCTCTTCGATAATTTGTACTAGTTAAGAATTATCCCTGACCTGGAACGGTTCCAGTCTAGTTAGAATTATTATCAAAGAAGCGGTGAGACCGGGAATCAATCCCATATACCGACCGAGGCCGAATGTGAATTTTGAACGACTCTCGGTTGCTAACACGTACGACAGTATATATTATACCATGTGATATGATTTTCCTGAATCACAAAGACAAAGACAGTCTACAATCTCTATTGGTTACATGCAACACCGTGCAATGACACTATGATAGACTACTGCTGTTGTTTCGTGAGGATGCAAGGTTGCAATAATGCTATCGATTCGATACATCTTGCGTTCCATGTCATGTCAGTTATCGAGGATAAGTTCTGCAGCCACAAAGCTCAAAATCATGAAGCTGGAGATCCATCCCGTCTGTATCCTGGAATCAGTCTATTTCTTCAGTAGGCAATCCTTGAACCCCTTCTCCAGCTCTTCTTTATTGAGGTTCCTGCCGATGAAGACAATCTTGTTGATGCGAGGTTCATTTGGCTCCCACATTCTCTCAGGAGATCCCTGGAAAATGTCATGCACTCCCTAGCCATGCAAAAACAAACAAGCAATTCAGGTTCATATGGCTTATCAATGCCAGCCTGAGAAATTTTGGTATAATATTAAAATATCTGTCCAAGTTAAACGGTAACCGACAAGAATAAAAAAAAAAGCTTGCTTTAGGTTAGTTGTAAATTTGAAGAAATTCAGATAATCTGCCAAGCAAACGAAGATATAAAGGGATGATGCTCAGGACAGGTGTGGAGTTGCAAACACTGGCAGGATTGAATGGAATCATGGAAGATAATAGAAATGGCATGCAGGATTATGAAAGGAAAAAACTGTTTTGCTTTCCAAAATAAAAATTCAATTCTTCCTACCAACAATAAAACATCTAAATGTGATACATTATGTATAATGCCTTTTCACATTACTAAATACACATAATTTGATTTTTTTTATGGTCCACATAAATTGATTTTGGTGTGCTAGATGCCACAACTGTAGGCGTATTACACCAATAACAAGATAAAATTGTGGCATTAGTTAACACAAACCTGAAAGACAAATCGCTGTGGCATTCCACTGACAGAAAGTAGTCCCTTCATCCTGTATATATCCTCACTGTGTTCCAGAAGTAGGTTCCCCAACCAAAAGTCAGCCTGCATGAGTGCATTTCAAATTGCCATCAATATAAGTAACTCCGTATCCAACACTACAAAAGGATTTTGGTATTTAGACATCTCAATATTCATTTTATCAATTGACAAATATAGCAAGAGATGAGGAATAGTTTCAAGACTGGCCTTTTCAAGATCCATCTCCCCTTCGCAAACAATGCTCACAGAAGAAACACCAGGATCATGAGTGTGATCATGTGCATGATGATCTACAAAAAAAGGGGGCAGCATAGAGTTTACTTATCTTCATACTTGCGACTATTAAATCAGTGATAAGAGAACATTTACATATACAAGATTAAAGACAAGACAAGCTTTTCAATTGGGGCATAGATGTACACTTCATAAGGATAATTTGTGTCAAAATGTTCTCTTATATTTTTTGCTCAGTAATGGTTATGCACACGTCATTCCTAACTGCTGGTACAAGTGAGTGCTACTGATCATAGAGAATCAAGAGTTTGATACTACCATGTCAGTCAGGTCATGCCACAATAATGTTCCAACATCAAGGCTTACCATGTCCATGATCATGATCATGATGGTGATGATGGTCATGATCATGGTGATGGTCGTGTTCATGCTCATGCTCATGATGGTGGTGGTCATGGTCATGTTCTGCGTGGTCTTCATGTGACTTCTCAGCAACAGCACTCTCAATCCTGTAAACAGAATGATTTCCTTTATCCCCACAGTATTAAACTAGTAATTGTAAGAACTGCCAGAATACAAAATTTCATTGTTTTTTTTTTAAAAAAAATCTTTAATGAGATGGTACTGATTCTATGGCTAAATGTACGTTAGTTTTAAAATAGTTTTGCTCTCCCAATGCTAGCTGCTGAAGACTCCATACCGCGGCAACTAAGTTCAACTTTAAGCACAGGCCTTGTTTAGTTCACCCCAAAAACCAAAAAGTTTTCAAGATTCCCCGTCACATCAAATCTTGCGACACATGCATGAAGCATTAAATATAGACGAAAACAAAAACTAATTACACAGTTTGACTGTAAATCACGAGACGAATCTTTTGATCATAATTAGTCCATAATTGGATAATATTTACCACAAACAAACGAAAGTGCTACAGTGACCGAAAACTTTTCATTTCGCTAACTAAACAAGGCCACAGTTATGATCTCATTATGCTTCAACAACTCACATTATTTCATTATGGGTTTCTATATTAATTCTCTCTCCCCTTCTCTAAAGTAAATGACTGGGACTAGGCTGGAAGGGCACATAGCCCAAAATGTTCATTTAGCAAGGATATAAAATGCCAACACATAAAACAGTAAAAAATAAGATGAAAGAAAGGAACCTCTCCAGATCAAATCCTCCAATTCCAAGAACATAATCCAAATCAACTTTACCATACTCAGCTCGCTTCAAATTAGCCATGCGATTGATACCCTGTATTCAGAAAAGGAGAATATTAAAAAGTACAAACAAATGGTAATGAAAGAGCAAAATGAATATGCAACACTAACCCTTATACGCTCAACCAAGGACGAAACTTCAGGTTCATTGACCAGATCAACCTGCAGTGAAGTAACAGGGGTTAGATCTATATGTGCTACCAACAAGGACCCAAATTACAGAAAACAGTGTACTTAAATCACCGAACATTGATTAGAGGACCATAACCTTGTTAACTATAATTCTGTCAGCATAGGCAATTTGCTGAACTGCTTCGTTGACTATACCCTTGGGCTTTACTTCATCCAAATGAAGTCTAGCATGCTTTGCATCAACTAAAGTGACAACACCATCCAGCTTGACATCATTAAAAACTACATCCTCTGCATAGAATGTCTGTATAATGGGTGCTGGATTTGCTAGACCTGAAAAAATAGATAAAGAGAATGGGAGAGCAATGATTATGCGATCCATGGACAACCAAGGTAACCAAACTTTTCATGATTCACATTGCTTTCTGCTCAAAATTTATACAGATCAAAAAATTAATGTGAGATCTTCTCCTAATTATGGCGGCAATCTGCAGTTTGAACAATAAACTAACAAATTCTTTACCTGTGGTTTCAATAACAATATGATCAAACTTCCCCTTCTTCTTGTTCACCAATTCACCAATCATACGGACTAAATCGCCACGCACCGTGCAGCAAAGGCAGCCATTATTTAGCATCATTATGTCCTCAGCTCCAGCAGTTTGTGCAGCGACTAATGAACCATCAATGTCTACTTCTCCAAACTGCAATGTGAACAATGACAGTAAAAGGTATACCTAAGTGATTAATAGATCATGAACTACGTAAAATTAAGATAATTTTCTGCATTTGGCAAACTAAGCTTGTGTTCAGGAATCAGGAATGAAAAAATAATAACTGTTGGTCAGATACAAACTAATATAATTGAATTACTGAATGATATAGGTCATTTCGCTGACAAAAATGATTAATATGAGCATACCTCATTTTCAATAACAGCAATTCGCTTTCCATGGTGAGCAGTCAAGATGTGATTCAGTAAAGTTGTCTGCAAAGAAAAAAAAACAACTAAATATACAGTGCCAATACAACTTATACAAGTCATCCAGTTGAAATAAGCAAGGTAACATTCTGTGCCTTCAGCAGAATATAAGTGACTGTCAAATGTCCAAGCTATGAAATCAGTCATACTGTAATATGCCAATACATGTAGTAAAGCCCCAGAAAGAGGACTAAATTTCTAGCTTGATTAGAACAATAGTATCTCTAAGTTTTGCATGTCACTTGATCAAAAGGAAAAAAATAAGCACCCCATCCTAGTATTTCTACATTTTCGAATCCGAAGTTGAAGCTCTGGCATACTATTGGGCCACGTCGCCCTGAATTCTCTACCATTGGATCTGGCTGTGACTGGATCCAGCAGTTTAGCATGCCTCCATTGTCAGGTCCTTTTGCTTGCAGAAAATTTCAGAGGACTCCTTGTGTCTCTTGTCTTTTTTCGCATCACTTGGGGTCTCATCTCTCATGCCCTTTCAGTTTCAAATTCCAGTCAAACATCCGCGAAAGAATAGGCAAGAGCAAGAGGTGGACCCCATTAAAAAAAGTGACCTGAACACCACAGGTACTAATCTAATTTACAATCCATTTTCTCCTAATCGGACAGGAATGATCGTAGACAGTGCAGAGGCATTCGGGGTATCAATGGCAGGGCTGCAGGAGAGGCAGCAAGGTTCACTTATGATTTGCAGATATTCTGATCTGGTTCAAGGTTATTCATGGATACAAACATATTTATTAAAAAAATTCCTTTTGTGTAAGATCACTACAAATCTTTTGACTTGGACATAAACTGGGTGGCTTCTAAAAAAGGTTTTGGACTCCCTCGACAACATGCTCCGAACCATCTAGACTTCAGGTGGCCGTGTCATTGTGCTACTTCAATAGGTCATCTGGAATAAGATCCAAGTAATGACTATACTGTGTCAACCTTTTTGTTTGTATTCTCCTGTCCTTTCTTAATTTAGTGGCATATTATTTTTCCTATTTTGACATAAGCTGATGTCCCAAGCTACTGACTAGTCATTTTGAAGATTGACAAATCTTTTGGTGTAAATAATAGCTACAGTTCACTTTCAGAAAGGATGCATCCTTCGGTGTAGATAAAGGTTAAAACCAGCTTTTGATATATGATAGCCACAGAACCAGTTACATTACCATTTACCAATATCAAGTAGGTTGATTAGGAACTCAATCAAAAGTTTGGATCAATAGAGCTCCTCAACAATCTACGATATAGACTTTACTAAAGGAGAAACTGCTTCTATCCGACCGAACATATGGAAGCCGTCAAACTACTTGAATCAATGATTGCATGCTATCACGCTAAAGTACAATTATCTTTACTTTTTTTTACTTCGTCTCTGGATAATTGAATTTTGAAATCTAATGTTTACAATACTTAATGTGTTAGTATAATTTTGATTTTGATCAATGACATATGGCCGATATGAAGAGCAGTTTATGGCAACAAGTAACTAATAGGCTGATCTGTTCTTCTGCCAAAAAAAAATGCTGTGACTTATGTTAATATAGATACTATCTGCACCAGAATCAATCAAATTCAGCAGTGTAAGTGGCAAGGAACACATAGTGTTGCACTTGCGAGTAGCAATCAAAACCTCACTCTCATTCTTATTGCCACTGGCCCAATCGCAAGGGGAGGTACCCGCGTTTCTAGTCCAAACCGAACCATCACCTGGCTATAACTATAAGTAACAGTGCTTAATGCTAACTTAGCTAATCGTTTTGAGCGTAAGTCTAGCAACACATGGACTTTCACAACCGCGCACACAAACGAATGGTAGTACTGAGTTTATTTAGGGCCCAGACCTTGCCGGAACCGAGGAAGCCGGTGATGATTGTGGCGGGGATGCGATTGTCGGGCGGGATGAGCGTCTCCACCCCAGAGCACTCCTCCGCATCCGTGGTGGAAGCCGCGGACGCCACGAACCGCCGGCGCGCTCGCCACGACGGCACCCCCGCCGCCGCCGCCCGCGGTGCCGAAGCGAGGGAGTAGGAGCACGAGGCGGTGCGGAGGCGCAGGCGGAGGAGGGACGCGACCCGGCGCGCAGGCGACCCGAGGGACGCCGCCGCGGAGATGGCTGGGGAGGCGGAGCAGAGCGCCGCCATGGTGCGCGTGTGAGTGTGCGAGGAGGGTGAGAGCCCGAGACACAGAGAGGAGAGAAGCAAGTGGATATTTGCGGCCGGCACGGACCGAAAACCAAGACCAGTGGAGGAAGAAGCGCCCGCTCAGCTTGGGCGCAGCGTGCTGGAATTATCTCGGCGAGGCGCGGCACACGCGCGGGTGGGCTCTGTTGGGCCGGGTAGTAAAGGCGTATCTCACCATCCCCTCTGGTTTTCATATGTGGGCTTAATTGGTCCCACGCCAGTGGGCTCTCTTGCGCTGGGCCTGGGAAAGCTCCTTCTTCTTTGGTCCGTTCCTCGTTCTGGGCTACATAAATGGGCCGCCAGTGAGGTCTGCATGGCATCTGCAACTACTGAACACGCAGGTGGTTGTCTGAATGTCTGATCTAGGGCAATTGCTTCATCTCAAATTTCAAACCTGTGCTTTGAAAGAAGGCGAGAAGAAGTAGAAAACACAATAATTTCGCACTATTTTGAAGCGATTTCCCTCTTGTAGATCAACTGTTGACTAGTGCCAGACACCAGAGAAAAAAACCATCGCCAGGCACGGTGTCAGGCTTTCAGTGATTGCAGTTTTTGTTTTACCCACTCAATCAGCTTTGTGATCTACGATCTGAGGATAATTTTACGTCCCTGTCGCCTGCAGGTTACTGTCGCTGCCACCTGGTGTCCTCGGTTTGGACGAAATAAATTTACACATCCTCATGGCGGATATTGTAATCTGAGTGACAGCTACCGGGATGTTTCCTTGCACCGTACCGGCCCGTCGCTGCTCACGCTGTGAATAATGTCGTCGGTCGTAACTAAACCGCGACTCTCTCCTTTTTTTTTCACTGAAAATAACTAGTAGTATAGTAGTTGTTGTTTTCACCATGTACGTACGCGGACGACATCAATGTGAGAGAGACGCAGAGGCAGAGTGATCATCTGGGAACCGGATCTCGAATAAAATCAGATGTCGCCGTCGTCTTATCTAGAGCAAAGTGAATGAATTTCATAAAATACTAAACAGTGATACGACCGATGCAAATGGTAAATAAATAAAACTACGTATGAATCTAGTTACCTGGTTAATTTAACCTCAAGTTTAGCTGAAACCGGCACGATGAACGGGGAAAGGTAAAACCAGCTGCCGTTGCGCTTGCGCCTCGGCCAGCCTCACGACTGTGCCCCTGGCCGCCTGGCGCACACCCTCGAGCTGCTGGCCTGTTGAGACCCACTTTTGAAATACGAGTTTTTTGGGTTTTTTTTTGTTCAAATATTTTTGCCAGGTACTAACATTGTTGTATGGGGTCGGCATCCTTGTCAAAAAAGGGGGGGTCGGCATATATGTTTGCTGCAGCGAAGGAACTGGAGTGCGAGAACAAGTGGCGAGCGGGGGTGGCTGCGGCGGAGGCGGAGCCGGAGCGGACCGTCCTTTTCGACGTGGTTCGGTTGGGCCACGGTGACCCGGGCACGGAAAAACTCGACGCGCGCGACCGACCGTCGTCTGCCTCGCCGACCAGCTTGACGACGCCTGCACCTGCACCTGCACCTGCACCGGCACGCCGTGGAAACTTCAGGTCTCGCGCCACGTACGGGGCCGGGTACGTGTGGCGCGACTGCATGGGCGGAGGCGTGCTTGTCACTGCGATTATTCGTTCGCCGTGTCACCGACGACGACGAGTCATCGTGAAAGGTCGCAGTACGTTATGTTGCAAAAGCGGCAAGTCATAAATGGGAGCTACGTATAGTACAGTAGTAGTTTTTCTCTCCAGTTTCGCACGACAACGACTGACGCGCATACTGTCTACGCAATCTGTCCACCAAGCAAACGGCCGGCGCCGCGGCCGGCCGGCTAGCTAGCAAGAAGGATTGGCGCACGCGGCAGGCACGTACGACGCACGGTATAAACGTACAGGATCTGACAGGATTCCCGTAGACATAGCGCTACGCTGGCTGATACGATTCTCGTATCACGACTATACTTGGCAGGCAGGCACGCATTGATTCAGCTGAAACGTGAGCTTAATATAACAGTAGTTAGGATCAATCAGTATATATAGACAAACAATGAAACAAACACTACTGTCCGAGCTGGACGCAATCACGCTCGACCGATTAGCTAGTGGTAGCATGTGTCCCCAGTCCTGAGTACACCAATACAAAACCCGCACAAATTCAACATACAGACAGAACGCCACATGATTGCAGATCCACACAGACACAGCTAGCTAGCCCTGCGCCAATATATAAAAAGTAGCCGATTTCATTAGTCGCTCACTAATCAGTTCGTAGATTCGAGCTACATATACATGCGCAACACCCTCTAAACAAACCCCAAAGAATATGCAGTATAGGGGTATAGCTAACGTAGTATAATCAACTGTCATTGCAGGCGCGGCAGGTAATGATAGACGTGCACGAGAGGTGTCCCCAAATCTAGACGGCATGCCGCTACAGGCGAGCAGTAAAATAGCAGCGCCCATGCGCTGTCCACGCCGGCCTTGTCCCCCGCAAATGCGCCGGGGGAGTGGAGGTGCCCACGGCCCACGGCTAGCCGCCACGCAGCCCCCACGCCCTCGTCCTATACTGCCACGCCAGCACGCCGCGCCGCGCATCGCCGCATGACGAGCCGTTGCGCGCCGATACCCGTGGATGAGGCGACGGGCCTGCGTCCGCATGGGTGCTGTTGCTGTGTCTCCGCGGGCCGTTGCCGTGGCGGCGTGGTCCGGCACTGCGGCCGACGCGTGTGGTCACGCTGGCCCCGGCCCCGGCCGGCCATTATGCCCACGGAAAAGGCGCGAAAAGATCTGTCGTTCATACCGCGCCGGCGTATCGTATCAGTGGTGCTGGCATTGGCGAGGATCAACAGATTCCTACACAAATGATCAATATATACAAGACGAAAGGATTGGCCAAAATGGACGGGGGAAACGGCGACAGATACGGGCACGTTGCCAGGATGTATTCTTTTTTTTTTCCACGGGCTGATAGGTTCTAGCCTTGTGATCGATTCTAAGGCTAGCCACAAGGATTAAACTAACGGAAGCATGTGTCCCCAATCCTGAGTACATACAACAATCCAAAAGCCCCCCCGTTAATTCAAGGTACAAGACAGAACGCCATATGATTGCGGATCCACAGCTATGATGCGCACAAATAAAAAAGCAAGCAGCAGCCGGTTTCATTAGTCCCCTCGCTAGCTCACCAATCGATCAGTTCGTGGGTTCGAGCTACATTCACGGCACCCTTTATAATAAGCCCTAATAATAGTGTTACCAATCAGTATAGTATGCAGGTGTGGTTAGTGCTTAACAATATACTCAAATCCAAACGGGCACGAGAGAGGCGTGTGTCCCAGATCCACAATGCAGGATCAGTTGCAGCAGGTAGCAGCTAACGATACTTGGGCACCAAAGGTGTGTCCCAAATCCAAACGCCAAACCTGCTGCAGCCGAACAGTAAAATACTCCTACTAGGCAGGAGTGGCAGTGCCCATGCTACCGCTGTCCTCGACGCGGCCTGTGCTCCGGCGCGCCCACGGCCAGCCCTCCGCGCCGTCGTCCCATTCTGCCACGCGCGCACGCCACGGAGCCGTTGCGCCGCCGGGCCTGCGCACGTCCGCGCGCGCCGTCATGGGTTGCATACTTGCATGTGCTCTCCGTCGTCGTCGTCGTCGTCGTCGTCTCGCGCGTGCCCGTGCTGTGCCGGCGTGGCCCGCCCCGCTAGCGACGCGTGTGTAGTTGCCATACCCTATATCCGCAGGTATTGGTGGCGCTGGCCGGCAGGCGAGGATCAACAGAGCTTGTTACAGTACAGACGGCAAGGAAACGATATACGATGGGATTACTTACTACAAACAAATCGAAAGGATTAGCCACGAGGAAAGGAAACACGGACAGAGACGTGCACGTCGCCGGACAAAGCGACCCAGACACCACGTACGTACCATCATCACAAATGTCTCCGCGCAAAGCCAGCCCCAGCCCAGCCAGGATAGGAGCTAGCGATCATGCGACGCCTGTGTTCTGTTCTGTTCTGTTCTGTTGTGTGGTGCTTGTCGCCGAAAGCGAGCGCCACGCTTCCTTCACACGGACTGCATCCATGCCCACACATCCTGACCTGAAGCGGATACAGCAACGTCTCACCCTTCTCCAACCAAAAGCTGGCCAGCTTCGCCGTCAATGTCATGGCGGCGACAGATACCATCGCCCGTCGCTCGGCGGGCCAGTGGGAGTGGCCGGCGGGTCCGGTCCCGTGCCATGCCACATGCCAGTGGGCCAGCCAACAAGGCGAAGGTGATGCACCTATCCGCGCCAGGCAGCTGCTCTCATCACACTCACACCTCACACAGACAAGCGGAATCGGATGAATCCTATGGGCGGCGGGCTCCGTCGATGCAGCCGCGGGGCCGCCGGACCGGACGTCTCCTCTCCTGGTCGGTCGGTCGGTCGTTCGTTCGCGCGTCACGTCGGATTCGGATCAGAGCTTGGCAGCCTGCCAGCCTGGCTGCCTGCCCATGCTAACGTTGCTGATTGTTGTTCTCCGGTTGCTTTCGTGCTTTCTGTTTCTGTGTGCTCCCTCCGGAACAGAAGGCTTGGCATTTGTAACGAAAGAACCGGTGGGCTCTGCACACTGGAATGCGGAGGCTTGGTTGAGTGAAATCCAAGCTGAAAGTGGAACACCCACATGCGCACATAATTAATCCCAAACCAGTACGGTTTCAAAAGGACCGTTTCTTCTCCTTCTGCTCAAACGGATTACTGCGCTACATGACTAATTTCAGACATCACCTAAATGCAAACTGAGAAAATTCACCACGACTTTAGAACGCACAATTCAGACCCGCATATCTTCACACACACACACACACACAAAAAAAAAAACAGAGATCACACAAGAATCTGCGAGAGGAAAAAGCTGCGACCCCGTTTCTCCAAAAAAAAAAAAAATGCAGGCACAGATTCTCGAGAAGCTCGGTGGTGAACACACACGGGCGCTCCAAAAATGCAAGCACAGATTCTCGAGAAGCTCGGCATGAATAAAATCCTAGAATCTCTTGCGTGGGGGCTCCACACGGGCTGGATATCGAGCTGGCTCGTTATACTAACGAGCTAAAAGGCTTGTTTGGCTCGGCTCGTCAGTGAGCTTAAGCAGCTCGTTTGGCTCGCGAGTCAAATCATAAAAACATAGTACAAAAAGACTATAAATTTATAAAAACAATTGAGCAACAAATGCATCACATGCATACTTAAAATGAACTAAATAAAGTACTTTTTAAATAAAGTACCTTTTGCTTTAACAATTCAATAAACAAACTAGAGTTTTGTCCAGCCAGCCCACTATGACCACGACTGTGACTACATGATAGTCATACTCATACAGTTTAAGCATTATCCATTGACGAATAAAGTTAGGAATTTACGAATGGGCTAGGTCGAGCTACTAAGAAATATTTAGACATATAGCCGAGCTAATTTTAGTTACTAGCATAATAATTGACTGGCTCGTGAGCTAGCTCATTATAAAACAAGCTAACTTATTATAAAACGAGTCGAACTCAAATCGAGCTATTAACGAACGAATCGAGCGAGTTACGAGTTTTTTACGCTGCCTTACACACCATAGTGGTCGGTACCCTACCTCGATCGAATCCGGGACCAGGCCAAAGCAAGCATTCCGGTGTGCTGCCGGCGGGTCCCACCGGCCAGCCGCCCCCGATGGCGCCCACCGCTTTCACCTCCTAACCACAGTTAGCTCAACCTAACCCAAATCCAAACCCAAACCACTGGTTGGAGTTACCAAACTGCCCCCAACCAACCCTTATAAATAGCCTCTGCCCCGCTCTCCCCTCAGTTTGCCCAAACGAAACCACCAGCAGAGCAGGACACCACAACTCTCACTCCCCGCGCCCAATTCGGAGCTCCAACCGTCCAATTCGCTCGCCTGCCTACCTGCGATCTCTCCATGGCGACTGCAGCAACCACCAGGAGGCCGAGCGGCCCAGTCCTCTCGGCCGCGCACTACCGCTCCGCTTCGTCCACGCGCGTCTCGCTCCCCGGCGCCGGCGCCCGCGCGCGGCCACCGCCCGGGCAGTCCGTCAGCGTCTCGTCGTCGTCGAGGAGCCGGCGGACCTGCATGTGCTCGCCGACCAACCACCCGGGCTCGTTCCGCTGCAGCCTGCACAAGGAGCGCGTCAAGCCGGCGTCGGCGGGCTCCCACGGCGTCCACGGGCACGGACACGGCAAGCCGAGCTCCCCGCCTTCCCCTGGCGGGGCGGGCCCGGCCCCGACCACCAGCCGGCTGAGCGCGGGCAGGCGGATGGGCAGCGCGCTGGTGCGGATCGGCGCCGTGGAAGGCGGCGAGTGCGCGCGCCGCGCGCTCGCGGCCACCGTCCGACCCTCCCCCGCCGCGCAGCAGTCGCAGCACCGCCGTCGCGTCGGCGGCGCCCGGCCCCGACCCAGCCGCCTCTCCGACGTCTCCTTCGCCGGCGACCGCCCCGGCGACAACGGCCACCATCAATAAACCCCGCCGACATGTCATCGTATTCGTAGGACTAGCACTAGTAACAGTATAGCACTATAGCAGTAGTAAAAACAGGAGGAAGAAAGAAATCTCTCTTGCTGTAACTCTCTCAGACTGAAAGTGAGTAAGAACAGAAGAGCTTGGAGCTTATTATTGGAGCGCTGGCAGTGGATCAGGACTAGTTTTGGGAGCCTGATCCATGGATGGATCCTCATCCATGAAAAAAAAGGCTTTCTTGTGTACATAGAATTCCAGCCGATGAGCTGCGAGTACCCGCTTTGGATGAATTTTCTTGGATGGATAAACATGACCGAGGAATGGAGACAACTGGATTTTGCCCCAACTGTGGAGGCCACTCATGATTCTGTCCGGATCAACCCCCTGTCCTCCCTCTCCCAGCCTCTCTCTGGTTGTTGTTGGGTCCGCGTCCGTCTGGATAAGCTTGGGGCTCGTCGTTGAGTACGGGTGACGCCGGCTAGTCGCGTCCGCCGTCATGCCGCTCGGCCCCCGTGGCCCGTGCCAGCAGGGTCGGCGGGCGGGCGGGCAGGCAGGCAGGGTGTGGAGGCTTCCATTCCGTGGGCTTCCCACGGGGATACGGTGGGCGGCACGGCACACAACGGCACGAGCACAGCTAGGCGCTTCGCTCACCGGCGCTCTCTTGTTCTTGATGATGCTGGTTTGTTGGTTAGGCAGAGCAACACTTACTGTATCAGTTAAAGAAGCCTGTTCCTGTTCCTTCACCTGGAATCAGTTAACGACCGTGCATAATAACAAGTTAAAATTACAGAGATGAGACTTGTTTAGCTGCTCGTCACTTGCCCGTTGAACTGTGGAGATGAGATGACATAGAAATCTCCGCTCTATCATCCATATGAATCGCTGCAAATCTTCAACGCAGACAAACCAGGCAACTCAACTCGTGCACTAAACCCGGGGCTGCCGCTCTGGAGTGTAGGAGCAGCTGACTATTCACTGCTGCTACCACTGTCAGTGGTATCCCCTCAATTAAAAAAAAAAGGCGCGGAATATCTAACGGCCGGACCGGATTAGCCGAAGAATTCTTCTCCCGGAACGTCCGCGTCGCTCCATCAAGGCCTTGTTTAGTTCCAAAATTTTTGGCAAAATGAGCATTATAGCAATTTCGTTTGTATTTGACAAATATTATCTAATCATAGACTAACTAGGCTCAAAAGATTCGTCTCGTCAATTCCGACCAAACTGTGCAATTTAGTTTTTATTTTTATCTATATTTAATACTTCATGCATACGTCTAAAGATTCGATGTGACTGAGAATCTGAAAAATTTTGCAAAATTTTTGGAAAACTAAACAAGGCCCCAGGCGCTCGAATTCAACGCTTGACCCGTCGGAACGGAGAACTAGTCCAGCAGCTCGATAACAACCTGCCCGGAGGGAGCCCCCATCACCCCATGCCCCCGTCCCGCTCTCCCAGCTTGGACCTGATCGCTGCCCGGACATGGACTCGGCACCTGACGCCCGCCGAGCCATGACACGGAACCGAACACAACAGTTATAACCGCCGCAGAAACGTACCGGCAACACGTACGTAAATTGCTTGCCGGGGCCTGGAGGGCAGACGAGATCGTACCGACTCGTCGTCCCCTCTGACTTGGGCGCTGAGCACAGAGCCCGGTCCGTCCAGGGCACGGAGCAGCAGTTCCGCAGGCGCTCAATCGCGTTCGCGTCGGCGTCGCATCGCATCTGCAGCTTCCAAGGTGTCGGGACGAGCGAGACCGACCGCGAAGAGATCGCCAAAAAGAACCACGTAAACGGTCTGCGCCGGAGGCAAACCGCGCTCCCCGATCGGTGCCGCGGACACGTGCGATGCCGCCGCCGAGCGCGCGTGGCGCCGCCACCGCCGCCCTGCCACCACGAGTGCTTGCTTCGCCTGCCGCCGTGCGCGACGCCGCAGCGGGCAACCTCCATGTGCGCGTGGTGGGGGTCGCTGTGCGTGCCGACGTGCCGTGCTACGATGTTTGGCGAGATCATAGTTAAGAGGCATGCCGTGGTTATGATGGCTCCTGTACATGCATATCAGGTTCGTTCCAAGAGTTGGGCAGGCTTTTGTTTTCGAACGAACTCGACGTTACTACATGTCTTTCGGGTTGGAAATGCTAGTGATCATCCATCGCCGTCGGATAAGCACCAGCTACAGTGCATCACCACCCAGGCCAAAGTTTGGCATGTGACCGTGAAGGCATTAGGCATGATTGCGTCAACAAGCAAGACATTTTTAGATAGGAAATGGAACAGGAGTCGTCGTTGCGGCGACAAAGTCCGTTTCCCTCAGGCCCAGGTCGCGGACTTACAAGAACACGAGAAGTACTATTATCAGGATTGACCTACAATCGATCGTAGTATGGGTTACTACCCCTCTAGGCAGAGTAATGACGTTCTTGGTCTAATCCTCCGGCTTCAAACGCACAAAACAGAGATGCTGATGAGATCAAAGGAGTTCGAGATTCGAGAACAATAATTGGTGCATGGACGTACAGCATCCGAAGAAGAATTTACTTGATCCATCACTTTTAAAATGTGGGCCTTCTAGAGATGGAAACATGCATGTCCCTCTAGAAATCCCAAGCATGGTTTAACCCTGTAGGCAGGGTAAACGACGTTTACAATTTTTTTTTTGTCCTAACCTTCCGGCTTCGAACGCCAAAAAAAAAAGATGCTGATGAGGTTAAAACGGGTTCGAGGACAATGGTGCAAGGGCAAGGAAGCACAGTACAGCATGTGAAGAATTCAGCACTAACCGTAACTGTATGATTTTATAATTTTATTCAAAAAACGGCAATATTTTTATAATTTTATGATTTTATTAAAAAACATTTCTTAAAAGAGAGAACCGTCACCGTAGGCTGTCGCTAAAACGTCACCAACAATAGAGGTAGTACATTCTAAAGCACATGACACAGCTACTACTTCCTTGGCAATTTACTAGCTTGAGAGGAATTGTTGGACGACGATACAGGACTCACGATCAGGAAGGTCCATGAATTAATTTTCCTAACAAGTATTTTTCAATCTTTATCCCTGGTGCCGTGGCGCGGGATGTTGGATAGCAAATCCGTGAAAGGGATTTGAGGAAAACCAATTTAATGAACTAACTAACTCATTCCTATGGTCACAAATATAAATCCGTTTCAATTGAATTTTATATAAAGAAAGGCTTTGGTCATCAATATATAAATAAAATTTCATATAAGTTGACATTTTGTTGTGAAAACTATCTTTGTAAACCTACTCCTTCTGTCCCAAATCAATCCATAAAGTTGTTTTAAGTTAAACTTTTCTTTAATAAGTTTAACTGATTTATAGAAAAAAATATAAATGTTTATGACACTAATTAGTATTGTTAGGATACACCATAAAATATATCTTCTTGGTGGGCTCATATAGTTATATAAATTTCACTTTATAATTTGATAACAGAAAGTTTGATTTAAGACAACTCTAAGAATTAATTTATCTTAGGATGAATGTAGTATTGTTTTTGCTTAAATATCAAATCAATCAAGGGGAGTGTTCTCTCTGTAAAGAAACTCCATTCAGTGTCCATTCAAAGTTTCCAACAACCTTAAGTTTAACTTTTTTTTTTGTAATAAGTAAGCCTCTATTCTAAATTATAAGTTATTTTGGATTTAATAGATACATGCCTTTTTTTGCTATGTACTTATATACACACCATGTTAAATATATGTAGAAAAAGTTTAAATGTCTTATAGTTAGGACGGAGTATTATTATAGTTTATCAAAGAATACATTTCTGTAATACATTTGTCTTAATAAACAGTGATATTATTTTCATAAATTGAATTAAATTCAAGTCAGTTCGTCTATGACGCAGATCTAGGTCGGATCTCACCCGGCGCCCGCACCCGAGATTTGTTATCGCAATGGGCAAAGCTGTGAGTTGTGTGCCAGTGTCACGCACACGCGCTCCGGTGCGCTCTCACATAAGCAGATTCGGATCCTGCATCTCCTGCCACGTATCGGCATCGCAGTTTTCAAAATTCTCCGTCACATGCGACAGATGAAAATAAAAACTAATTACACAGTTTGACTGTAAATTACGAGACGAATCTTTTAACCATAGTTAATCCATAATTAGACAATATTTATTATAAACAAACAAAAGTGCTACGATGGCCGAAAACTTTTCATTTCGGAACTAAACAAGCCCGCGTCTGAGCATTTGTTTGCGAGAAGGTTCCTTTTTCTTTTTCCTACGCGAACTCGCGATCCCCTTTACATTAGGTCTTGTTTACTTCCTAAAAAATTTTGTATTTTTTTTAATTCTTCATCACATTGAATCTTATAGCACATATATGGAGTATTAAACATAAACAAAAAAACTAATTATACAGTTTGTCTGTAGTTTGCGAAACGAATTTTTAAACCTAGTTAATTTATAATTAAACAATATTTGTCAAATACAAACGAAAGTGTACTGTACTCATTTTGCCAAATATTTTGTAACTAAACAAGGGCTTTGTCCTTGTCGAGAGGAAGAAGATGCCGAACCATCTCTTAAATTCTTAATTAACCGGGCACCGTTAATTTCTTCGTTAAGAAGGAACTTAGTCCACAAGTACTCCGGTAGTGTAGTAGTACGTGTTGCACAATGAGGCGGTACGCAATTTTATTTTCCAAAGTAGGGGACCGAATGATAGATGAAAACATATATATACGCACACTTTGTATATAATGCTTTGTTTAGTTTCAAAAAATTTCAAGATTTCTCGTCACGTCAAATATTTAGACATATGTATAAAACATTAAATATAGATAAAAAATAATTAATTGTACAGTTTATTTAGATAAAAATCTTTTAAACAGGACCATTAGTATCAAGCCATGGTTTATGGTTAGAAGATATGCAGAGAAAGCTTATGCACATGGGGGTGACAACTGAGCAAGAATGCAAGATCATCTCGAAACTTCATGCCATGGGGGTGGGACGAATAGTAGTAGTAGGGAGTAAAGAGTAAGCAGCTCACATGCGCGTAATTCGACACGCACACATAAAGAACGTTGCTTTCGGATACCTCTCATGGGCGTCCTGTGAACATGCACGTCCACACCGCAACACACCAATCCACGCACGCACCCTCCCAAAATAAAGGTGGAAAAAGATGCTTTGTAAATTATAACGTACTCATAGGAGTACTCATAGGAGTACTTTGTTTCTTGAAAAAAAAAACGAAATCCTCAAGTGAAAATTATGGTAGCCTCAATTCCAACCAATAGCCATGAACATGAACACCATCTAAACAATTCCTGAATCAGCTTGCATCGACTTCCTCACAAATACACTGTTCCAGATTTGGCAGGCTACGAGTACAGTATTAATAAGTGTTTTTTTTTGTTCTTTATTGCTAGCAATAGTACAATAATCTAGCGTCGTCGAATCGATGCGTACGCGCGAAATAGTGGCGCACCATCAGCACTCGCAGGACAGGAGCAGCTGCGATCCAGCTTCCAAGCAGGCCGGCCGGCGTCAGAGGTTCATGAGACGCAGCCTGGACGGCCGCGGCTGGAAGTCCGCGACCCCGCGGCGGCGGCGGCGGCGGCGACCAAACTCGCCCGGGCCGCCGCCGATCCTCTGGAGCAGCAGCGCGCGCACGGACCGCCCCTTGGCCGCCCTGCCGGTGCCAGTGCCACTGCCGCCCCTGCTGCTGGCGCCGTGCACCGCCTCGCTGCCACCGCCGCCCGCCGATGCCGGACCGTTCCGGTGCCGGCTGCAGCGGAACGACCCCGGGTGGTTCGTCGGCGAGCAGAGGCACGTCATCTTCTTGGTACCGGCGGCTGCGGCGGAGGATCTCAGGACTCTGGCAGCGGAGGAGGTAGAGCAGGGTGCGGAGGCCATGGTGGTTCCTTCCTGGTGTGCTTGTTCTGGAGTACTTCGGGTGGCCGTCGCCGGGGCATGGGCGGCTGCTTTTATACGCGACGCGACGCGAGACCAGGCGGTGCGACCGTGCGACTGCGTCTAGCTGAGCCGTGGCTTGCCTTGCGTTCTCCTGTTCGTGCGTGTCAAAAAGGCCCGAAGCACCTGTGGTTGTACCACGCGGTGGGACTGGAGAGCGAAGCAAGGACCCTTTGTAAAATTTCAAAGAACAAATATATGGCGTAGAAAGGTTTGTTCAACTTCACGGGAAAAATGTAAATTTAACCTGAATCTATCCATTCAGCAGATCAGCTCACAATATTTTCTGCTATATTTTATCAGCCAAACAAATAAACAAATAAGGATCCTAGGATTTAGCTCGGCGAAATTTCACACGTAATTTCGTGTCACTGTCCGTTCCGTTGTGCGGGCACGGAACGACAACGAATGGGGACCGGTTTCACTGGCCGTTTTCCTTCGGCTCCGTTTGGTCCCCTTAGTAAATTTTAGCTAGCTAAACTTTAGGTAGAAGTTCTAAACACATTGACTAAAAAGAGCTAAAATAGTTTAGTTCTATTAATCACCTAAGAGTAGCTAAAATAATTTTAGCTAGCTAAAATTTAGCAAGAGGAACCAAACGGGACCTGGAACTTGCTTAAGCGTGTCGTTTAAGCTCACTCGCTTGAACGCCTACTACAGGCTAAGAAACTTTAAACTGATCTCCATCGACCAATAAAATAGCACTGGAAGAGATTAGTAGTAACGTACAGGACATACCACTAATATAATGCAGAGAGTCAGAGACGAGTCCCGTCAGAAAAGTATATGCACACAAGCTGACACAGAGAAGATGTGCGCTGATGCATGATCGCATCAGACCACGTAGTGGAGGAACCATATCGGGACCGAAAAGTTGTTTTGCTACAAATTAATGAATATTTCTTTATCCTTTTTCGTTCTCGAAATGAAATGCTGCTTTCCGTCCGGGAGGTTTCTTTCCTGTCTGTCAGTAGCCCGAAGCAGAGCACCACCCTCTCCTCCTACCGGAAAGCGACACGATGATGACGACCATCATTCAGAAAGCTTGGAAATAATATACGTACGTACTCTATATTTTAGGCCTTGTTTAGGGTGAATTTTTTTAGATATTATAGCACTTTTATCTGTATTTGATAATTTTTGTCTAATTATGAATTAATTAGAATTA
>Ga0182004_10000032_pt1 | contig 45677 bp, 30 predicted proteins | sample Sormic07211540_1_FD_120479 | JGI IMG/M metagenome (GOLD analysis project Ga0182004, IMG submission 120479) | Endophyte microbial communities from Sorghum bicolor roots, Mead, Nebraska, USA - 072115-40_1 MetaG | ecosystem: Host-associated > Plants > Roots > Unclassified | place: USA: Nebraska...
CTTTGACTCTCCAAGATTCTTGGAATGACTTATAATTTGGAACGGAGGGAGTACATGTTAAATTTTAATATCTCTAACAAACACTTCATTACTCTGCTCTGGAGTGGCAGGAAAACGTGGTTCATGTGCGGCACTGTCTGTTCTTGTCACCTCACCGGTTTGATTGTGCTACAAGTGGCATGTTCTGCCATTTAATTTCTGGGCCATTTCGAGCACATGGATCTCGTAGGAACCTCATACGCGTGAGTTTGGTAGGGGATTACATCAGCTCTGCAGGGGAGGGGGGTGGTTCTACTTTCTACTGCATGAAACGGGGTCTGCTGCAGTAGAGTACTCTACTACAGTAGTATATACAAACGGGGTTAAAAGGCAGTCGTGCTTGCACGTCTTTGTTGGCAGCAGCAGATCCAATGCCAACAGCCGCCGGCCGGGGGAACCAAAGATTCCATTCCAATCCATCGCCCGCAGCAGCTTTTTGTCTCTGGTCTGTTTCCAGTTTCCATTTCAGGGAATGGGAGAAGATCTGAAGATGTAACTAGAACTGCCTTTTACAGCAGCTTCAACCCATGGTGTGCTAATCCTATTTCTTGGGTTTGGGGGTTAAGACGCAGATGCAGAGCACTCCACTGGCAACGATCTCAGATCAATGCTACCAGTACCAGGAGCTGAGCCGCGTGAGTGCGAAGAACGAAGCATCATATCCGATGCGATGCCTGCCGATGCGTGCATTCCTGTCGCCTCGCCACCGGGCGTAGCGCAGAGAAATGGTAGTGCTAGCAGTTTTGGACCGGCCGGGAGCGGGAGGGACCCCTGATCCCATCTGCTGGCTGGTGCTTCTGTTTCTGTCTGTGTGGTCTCCGGAGCTGCTACGTGTGTTGTAAGAGTAAAAATTGTCTCAGCACATGTCTAGACTTGCAGCAAAATGTGCCTTACGCTGGATTAACAAAGTTTGATTGACTGCACAAAGATGCATCGTATCAAATTGAAATAATAAATAAGTACTCTATTCGATTCTAAATTATAAGTTAGTTTAAATTTTTTTTGTTTATTCATTTTGTTATGCATCTATAAATATTATTATATCTAAACGTATAACAAATTAGATATACCCACAAAAAATCGAAATAACTCATAATTTAGAACGAATAGAGTACTAAGATAGTATTTATTTTATTTGAATCAATTGCACACGGGTTAATTTTACCATGTTAAGTGTTAATCTACTTTAAAATATAGCAATATACCTTAAAGCTTGCTAATTATTGTTAACACCAAATTTATATAAAAAAATAATAACATTTATAATATGAAATAAATATCATTAGATTTTTCATTAATTATATTTTATAGTGTACTTATTTGATGTCATAAATTTTTGTTATTTTCTTTAGAATTTTGATCAAACTAGAGATACTTTGACTCTTTAAGAAAGTTGGAATGACTTCTAATTTAAAATAGAGGAAGTACTGTACAATGCTATGCTGCCTTCAAATAGAAAACAACTCACTTTTCAAAACAAAAAAAAAAAGACAACTTGTAGAAAAGAAAAACAAAGACTTGTTCAATCCTCTGCAGCCGTGCTTGCACGCCTTGTCCGATCCAAAGCCAACAGACAGCCGCCAGGGCAACCATAGATTCCATTCCAATCCATTGGAGCTTCGTCTCTGCTCTCTTTTCATAATACAAGGAAGCAAATGTCATTACAATTTCCTTTCACAGCACCTAGAATCAACCATTTGCTAATTGCTATGGGTAACTTCAAAACAACTGCGCCATTAAGATGCAGATGCAGAGCACTCCACTGCCAATGATCTGGCCCAGACCAATACCAGAAGCTGTTTTCCACGGTGGTGTAGCCAAGCACACGGTTTTGGTAATCAAGTACTTCTGAGATTCCTTTGTATTGCCACCTGATCTATTGTTGCTGACACCGCTGTCAAGAAAGCAGCTTACCAACCGTAATCAGCAGTGTTCAGGGGGTTTTGCCCTTCGGAGGTCGCTGTCGCAACCAACGCACTGAGAAAATTGGGACGACAGGAGCTCACAGAGTCCGAAAGCCATCTTGTTTTTGACTGGAAATTGCTCCTAATCCCAGCGTCCTCAGTGAAAAAGACGCACAAAGCTACTGTATTGAGATTGCTTCTGATTTTCTCCCATCCTGGACTCCTGGTATTAGAAACTCGCGATGCCAAAGATTGCTTCTTTATTCATTTCCTTCGTCACCATATATCACAAATTCCAATGCCAAGCTGCCACATTTCCAAAGATAAGATTTTTTTTTCTCTCCCTCACTTGGAAATGGAAAGCAGTATAACTGACAAGGAAGAAAAGATAATATCTTTTTTTTCCTCTCCCTCACCTGGAAATGGAATGAAGTAGAACTGACAAGGACAAAAGAGTTTGGGGGTTCTTCTTCCTCCTCCAAAAGACGAGAGAAAGAATCACAAAAAGTCAAATCTGAATTGGGAGAGAATACAGATACAGAAACTCATCAATGCCAAAGATTGCTTATTTATTCATTTTATTCGTGACCATATCACAAATTCCAGTGTCAAGCTACCACAGATAAGATTTTCTTTTTCTCCCTCACTTGGAAATGGAACACAGCAGAACTGACAAGGAAGAAAGAGTACGGGAACGAACCCCTCTCAACAAAGTCAAATCTGAATTGGGGGGTGAAGAATACAGATACAGACTGGTACAATGTCGATCATGACATGAGCAGCAAGCACGGTGGTTACTTGCGGACGTTGGAGGAGGAGACATTGGGGGCGTGCGGCGACCCCTCGAAGAGCTGCTTCCGGAGCACGTCGTGGAGGCCGTCGAAGAGCTTCTTCTTGACGGAGTCCATGGCCCACTCGACGCGGTTGAGCAGCTCGGTGGAGTTCTTGTTGTACATGAAGAGCCCGTTGTAGAGGTCGAAGCTGTCGCTGCAGGTGTTGTCGACCAGGCGGAGCAGCGTCTCGTACCCCTTGGTGTTGATGGGCGTGGAGCGGAGCTCCAGCATGGCGAGCATCCTCCCGACGGTGTGCGTCAGGAACTGGGTCTCGGCGGCGTGCGCGTCGTGCTCGGCGCACGACATCTCCACCATCCGGCACCCTTCCCGCTCGAAGATGTTGAGGAACGCCTCGGCGCGGGCGCGGCGGGCCGGGCAGTCGCCCACGCGCACCTTGTCGAACACGAAGGGAAGGCCGTCCCAGCCGTCGCGCGCCGACTCCGGCCCGAACATGGGGTGGGTGCAGATGACGTCGAAGTCGGGCGGTAACGAGCTGAGCAGCAGGTTCCTGGGGAACTCCTTGACGGAGAGCACGTCGACGAAGAGCGTGTTGCGGCGGAGACGGTGGACGGGCAGCGAGCGGAGCACGGCCTCCGCGGAGAGGATGGAGGTGGCGAGGAGCACCACGTCCGGGTGGCACTCGCACAGGTCGTGCGGGTCGGTGAAGAAGGAGGCCCCCAGCGTGGACGCCAGCGCGGAGTGGTCGGTGCGGGAGTGGGCGAGCAGCGTGTGCCCCTGCCGCGCGAAGGTGCGCGCCAGGAACTGCCCGAAGTTGCCGAACCCGACGATGGCGATCTTCAGGCGCTGACGCTCCTCCAGCAGCCCCGCCGCGCGGGACTCGAAGTCGAACGGCTGGGCGGCGTCCAGCGCGCGGATGCGCTGGGCCCGTGCGCGGAGCGCCGGCGGGGACGACGCCCCCGGGGCGTGGCCGCGCCACCGCCGCGGGGAGGCTAGGTGGGTGGCGCCCCCGGCGGCCGGGGCCGGCGGGTGGTGGCGGTGGGGACGGGTTGGTTGGTGGAGGCGGAGGGTGGAGGTGGAAGACGACAGCATCTTTGCTTGGGGGTGTTGGGTTGGGCGCTCTCGCTCGGCTGCCGGCCTGCCGCTGCCGCTGCCGCTGCTGCTCTCCTCTCCTCTGGCGTTTCCTTCAGGCTTTGGGCTTTTGGGTGTGGTTGCTGGAGAATTTGATGGGAGCGTGTGTGTCAGTGTGGGTCACATCACATCAAACGACCCAAGTAGTAGGTGACAGATGCCAGGATCATTAGCATTGATTCCAGACTCGGACTTTTATATAGCAGTAAAAGTTTCTAAAAAAATAATAGCAGTAAAAAATTTGGAGAATGAAAAATGGGTAAGGCCTGGTTTAGTTCACCCAAAAAACCAAAAACTTTTCAAAATTTCCTGTCACATCGAATCTTGCGGCACATGCATAGAACACTAAATATAGATGAAAATAAAAAATATTTGCACATTTTACCTGTAAATCGCGAGATTAATCTTTTAAGTCTAGTTACTCTATAATCGAACAATGTTTGTCAAATAAAAACGAAAGTACTACAGTCCTAAAAATCAAAAAAAATTCGGAACTAAATAAGGCCTAAATATTGCACAATGGTAATTTTGGGGGAAAAAGAGGGGAATCAAGGACCACTTCCCACTATTGTAAATGTATTAAAGTACAATCAGTCTACGATGTTTTTTCTCTCAAAACAAATAAGACTTACCAGCCAAACGAACAAGTCGAACTTGAGTCAAGGGAAAAGTTTGATGACCAACCAAGCACCTTAGTTTTGTTTTAAATCAAATCTTCTAATTTTTTCTCAGATTCAGAGAAAAGTATAATAGAATCTATGGTATCAAATAAATATAATGTTAAATGCTTGTTTGAATAAACCTAACTAAGTTTAGCTAGCTAAAATTTTAAGTAAAACTTTAGCCAACTAAAAGTTTTTTTTAAGCAAAGCCAACTAAAAGTTTTCTAGCTAAACTTTTATCTAGAGTGTTTGGATTCTCCAGCTAGACCCAACTAAATTTTAGTTGGCTTTATAGCTAGGTTGAAAGAGCTAAGGGGTTGTTTGAATGAACTATGACTAACAACCAGTCCTATTAACTCCTATGAGTAAACCAGTGAACTAACAACTAGTCCATAACTGGACTAAGAATTAGTCTGCTTCTTTAGATACTTAGGGACTAAATATTAGTCAACTACTTGTTAGTTCTATAAATCTAAATAGGGTCTAAACTTAGCTAAACTTTAGGTGGTCTTTTAGTTGGAGCTGTTTGGATGCCTAAAAGCTAAATTTAGCCAACTAATATTTAGCTAGTGCATCCAAACAGACCTGAAAGAGGTATGTTATTGTGAATTTAATCGAACAAGATTGATTATGTACTCGATCCATTTTTTGAAACTTATTTAATTAGACAAATTGTGTCTTATACTAGAACAAAACTACTAATACATCTAGCATTTTTTTTGGTATAAATGGAGTAAATGGCTAACTTTTTAGGTAAAATATTCATAGCTTAGAGCAAAGCCATAAATTATGGTAAAAGCAACATATATTATGTAAGCAATGCTTTAGAAAAAAACCATATACTCCCTTTGTTCATTTCACGGCCAGTTTTTAATCTTCTCTCTTCCGTGCACTCTTAAAAATGTTATTTTAATAGTCACAGTGTCAAGGAGTAATTTTCATAATTGAAGAATATCTTCTAACAAAAACAACGTTAAGTAGTGTCCATCAATATCGAAACACCAATATCGAAAAGTATTCCACAACAAATTTAGCCGATTTTTAATGGGTGTATGTCAATATCATCATTTTTCTAATCATTCTTGTACTAGTTGCAGAGGTAAATCAACCAAGTGGAGATGAATTCATCACAAATAATTATTGATAGTTCTATATGGACAGAAAAAGCACTTTTTTTCATAACCATTCTTGTAGTAGTTGTAGAAGGTTCTGTGGTCAGAAAGCATTTTTCTAACCATTCTTGTAGTAGTTGTAGGAGGTAAATCAACCAAGTGGAGATGAATTCATCACAATTAATGATTGCTAGTCCTATATGGACAGAAAAAGCATTTTTTCTAACCATTCTTGTAGTAGTTGTAGGAGGTAAATCAACAAACGGAGATGAAATTCATCACAATTAATGCTTGATGATAGTCCGATATGGACAATAAACTGGCATTCATGTCTACCACAATTGGTTGCCCATATCAATTTATTAACTCTAAATGCTACACGTTCTCCAGTCTCCACGTTACCGAACTCTTCTTTTTACGAGGACGTTACCGAACGTGTCAGTCGCGGTACCCAGCTATACTTGTCTCATTACCAGAATTACGTGCAAGAACATACAGTATAACAAGAGAAAGGAAAAAAAAAGAGAGAGAGGTGATTTTGACTAGCATTTGGAGGCCAAAGTGGTTGGTAGTGCCACTGGGAGTAGGTAAACAAATCCCAGGTTCTCAAAATGGTTAAGTCCTGGCATTTGGGAAGCACTCTTTCAGATAAGTGTTACACATTTCACAAGAAGCTTATAATGAGTCCACAGTAGACCAGAAGGCTAGTTCAGGCAATAAACTAAACAGCACGTAACATTCCGGGCCCTACCAAGTTCTACAACAACACAACTGTTTTAAGACCCAAACAACCGTTCTCCCAGTATGAAGAAACTCAGTTACACCGTGTATATTACTGTAATAACATCACAAAGCCCTGAGACCAAGCCACCAGCCACCAGACTCCAAGTGGATTCTGGTGATCTTCAGAAAGGGGCCAGGTACCCTTAATGCCGTCACATCCAGGGGGATCCCCAGATATATACTGCATTACTTCTGATAGGGCAGTTTACCTATACACTGCCAGTTCATTTTCTCCTATGATGATGGCGATGTTTATTGTGCCGATCAAAGTCTGAGTAATCAGAGGCACTAGAATCAGGGTAGTGCTGTTTCTCCCGAGATCTCCTTGAATGTCTACTGGTTTCGTAATGGCTGCATTCAGTATAGTCTTGCTTACCACTTAATCTCTTTGAATGCCTGTTGGTATGACGTGGACTTGTATCAGAATGGCGCTGTTTCTCCACTGATCTCCTTGAGCGCCTGATGGCATCAGGAGAATTTGACTCTCTATCATGTCTCTTCTCCCTCGATCTCCTTGAGTGTCGATGGCTCAGATCAGAACTCGAGTCACTGTAATATTGTTTCTCCTTGTGCCGTAGAGAATGCCTGCCTCTCTCAGAAGAACTCGATGAATAGCTGTAGCGGCGCTTCTCCCTTGAACGCCTTGAATGCCTCTTGCTTTCTGTGTCTCCTTGATCCTTAGAGAAGGACAATGGTGACACATCTCTTTTCTCCTTCACGTGTTCTCTCTTCAGATGCCGCCTTGTATCTTCACGGACCTCAAATTCTGAATCAGAAGAAGACTCTAACTGGTATTTCTTTTTATGCCTATGCTTTGACTTACTCTTGCCTTTTCTAGCATCTATCTCAGAATCAGAATATGACGAATCAGAACAGTTTGTTTTCTTTCTCTTGCTTCTTGATGCTTTGTTTCTCTTCTCATTTTCAGAGTCTGACGATAGATGGTAACTGCTTTCATGTCTACCAGAATCCTCATGAACAGCAGACTTAGCCTGCTTATGCTTGCTTTTCTTCTTAGAACGTTTCTTGGATTTGCTAGCAGAAAAACTGGAAATGAGAGCTGGAATGTCACAGTTCAGAAAACCTGAAATACAAGGCAGCAAAAATATTAAATCGCAGAAGTCATACATAGATGTTTGTTCATGTTTCAGACTACTAATATACCTCCATATTCATCAAAGATGTCTTCTGCCACAATCTGCTGATTAGGATCATCTGGGTCAAATCCACCACGAGGAGGGCTCATGCCTGGCTTTTGCTTAAGTTCCCACTTCAAAGGCTGTCAAATTCCTCACATTAAAATTGACGTTTAAACAAGTAATGAGCAAACTTATGTTCTTATTGTCAATATTGGTTGGACATGTATCATGTACGGATCAAATATTGCTACCAATACCATGGATAACTATATATCACAGACTGTTCAAAATGTTCAGGTCTCTGCTACATTTCAACGCCCAACATGGTTTCAAGAATAGTGATGGAAGAAACAGACAATACTGACAAGGACGTCATGCTATCATTGGTAAGTTAAGTAATATGTCATGGGCGCCAGCCGGCTAGGGTAAAATTCAAATATATGCATGCTCTAAAACTGGGACACATATATTTCCATATTTTTTATATGGCTTGCAATTGCAACAGAAATATACTTCAAAGAGGGGAAAAAAATCTAACCTCACTTGAATCAGTCTGCGCCATTATAGTTGTAAGTGGATCATCTCTTTTCAACCGACTCTCCTCATTAGGCATGATCACATCCTTCAAGGGACATTCCCGGTCACCACTTTGATGACCATAGTTTCCACACCTTAGACATCTAACATTACGAACTTCAACTCCAAATGGTTTGATCCTTGCAGGAGCACCGGTGTCTAACCTGAGAATAAGAGGGAAATGTGTAGTGAATGTTAAATATGGAATAGAGAAATGGACCTCCTGTTTTGTTCAGCCACTCAAATTTCAAAAAAACAGGCAAGGAGTAATTCATGTTTCGTGTCGCATGGTTGCTTAACAGATCATCAGTAAAAAGGAGTTCAATCTACCTTGGAGCATTCTTGAGAACCTCAAATTCTTGTTCTGTTGCCAATGGCCGACCAAAAACATCTTTTGGCCTATTTTTCTTATCTGTGCCTGATTGAGTCTTTTCAGGTCCCTTGTCAGGTCTGGAAAAAAATATAACCATGATGAAATGTGGAAGAAGCAGTCTGGAGTTACGAGGACAAAAGAAAATGCGCACCCAGGCTGAAAGCTCCACATAAGGTGGGGTCTGGGGAAAGGAATTGCAATAAAATTCGAAATCTAAAAATTACAGTTGCATGCTAATAGCCTCCAAACCTTTATTAAAACTGAGACAGTTGAAGAAAAGTCAAAAGTTCTAACTCCCCCAAAATGAAAAAAAAGCACAGCAATATGTGGAAGCAAAATAATAGATATCACTTACATTGAAGAGGTGGTTGCAGATGCAGTACCTTGAGCCATGTCACTTGGATCTGACCTCTTCTTCTCATCTTCAATTTCAGCAGCTTTTGCACTCTCTGCATTGTAGCCAGGTGGGCGCACGTACATAAAACTCACAGCTTTCATTACCTCCATCTGAACTTACAAAACAAATTGGATACTGATGACATCAATTCTTAGTGAGTGGAAACAGTAGGATGAGCATTGAAACATAACTATAGTTGTTTATTCAGCTTAAATACAACAAAAGAAGTTTACATTTCTTGAAACGTAAGAATAGCTAGCACGTTCCACATTATTAGTGAGACCGAGGGACTGACAGTCGTCATTTCAAGAACGAAGAAAAAAAATTCCCCATTTATTGTTTAACTAACTGAATTTATTCTTTGGCAACATTTTTTTTGGAAACCTTAGTTGGAGAGTAAGTGAGCTGGGCAGCTGGCATTTTTTATTTTGGTAGAAACCTAATAAGATGGACCATTTATCTGCAGGATACAAATTGTAGAATACCATACCCTTGGTGCTGCTGTCAACGAGCAAATGGACTTTGAATCTGAGGAGAAATTAACAGCATGAGGTAGATAAAGTTTCTATAAGGTTGGTTTGCACATGAGTGTCCATTATTGTGTGGAGTGCATTATGACTATACAACAAATACAAGACAACATCCACTCATCCAGTCATCCACATTATGGTTCTCTATAATAAATACATCAATAAGGTGTTTCTGCTAGGTTCTGAACACAGAATTGTGAGTGGTGATTGGAACTATTTCATCAGTAAGGCTTCATTAAGGCAATTGTTTACTAAATTGTCAGCATCATAGCACAATTATACTAGTACAAAAACGTGAAACCAGACCCATGACATTATTTCACTTATATAGGCATATAGCTCTTATGCTAAATTGAATGTGACTGCAATAGACAGCATCGCTACCAGGCAACGACAACACAGGATTCAGATAAGCAGCTCCTTAAGCTAATGGCAACGAGCAATGGATGCAAGGGACGAACAGAAGAGGATATTATACCTTCTCCTTGTCCTTCTTGGAGAAGAGCGCGGTCTGCCGGAAGAACTCCTGCTCCTGTGCGAACTCCCGCTGCACCTCCTCCTGGCGGCGCGCGCGGTTGGCGTGCACCTGCTCGGCGATCCACTTGCGGCGCTGGTTCGGGTACGAGAGCGGGTGCCACGGCTTCTGGTTGAGGTACGAGTGGCTCCACGCCGTCCCCGATTTCTCCTTCAGCTCCACCTCCCCCGCAGCCATCTTCCGCCCAATCCCCCCGCCGCTTCCCGTCACCTCCTCCTCCATCGCTCTCGCCGGCCTCCGCCTCTCCCGATCGCCGCCGGTCGAATCCCTCCTCTCCCGACTCGCAAAAATTACCGAAAGACCCCTACCCCTAGCAGCGGCGATTTGGATCGAATAATTTACGGGCCGGAACTCCACATGGGCCAATGCCATTCTGGCCCAGTTAGAAACTGAGCTTTCGGCCCAGTCAACGATCGATTGCAATCTCACCCTACCAACCTCCCCTCCAGAAGCAAGCGAAGCAGCGTCCAGCACCTCCATGGCATGGCCACGATCCCGGCCGCCGTCCATGCCCTCATCGCCGGCGCCTCCACCGGGCGCCACCTCCAGCTGATCCACGCCCACCTCATCACCTCAGGCCGCCTCGCTTCCCTCGGCCCCACCCTCCTGCGCCGCCTCATTTCGCTACACCCACACCACCACCTCGCTGCCGCCCACCGCCTTCTCCTCTCCATCCCATCCCCGCCGCTCGACCTCTTCAACCTCCTCCTGCCGCCACTCGCCTCCTCGCCCGATCCCGCTGTCGCGGCCGGACTCTACGTCCACCTCCGCCGCGGGGGCCTTAGCCCGGATGCCCACACGCTCCCGCACGTCCTCAAGGCGCTCGCGCGCCTCGCGCCGGGTTGCCTCCCGCTTGTCGCCTGCACCCACGCGGAGGCCGTTAAGACTGGCCTTGCGCGCGCCGTGGTGTACGTGCCGAACGCTCTCATGGCTGCGTACTCTGCCTGTGGCCACTTTGGGCACGCCATGCAGGTGTTCGACGAAATGCTGCGCCGGACCGTGGTGTCGTGGAACACAGCGCTCACCACCTGCGCGGACAATGGCCGCCACGACCGGTGCGCCAGGATGTTCGCGGACATGGTAGAGGCTGGGTCCGTGCCTGATCAGACGACGTTCGTGGTCATGCTCACCACTGCGGCTGAGCTGGGGAACTTGGCGCTCGGCAAGTGGGCGCATGGGCAGGTCCTTGCCCGGCGGCTTGACATGACGCTTCAGCTTGGCACAGCTGCGGTGAATATGTACGCAAAGTGCGGCGAGGTGAGTTATGCGTCACGCTTGTTTGAGAGGATGGCAGCACGGAACGTCTGGACGTGGAGCGTTATGATCATGGGGTATTCACAACACGGGATGGCACAGGCGGCACTGGAGCTTTTCAACAGGATGAAGGATGCATCTGTTGCGCCCAACTATGTCACATTTCTTGGACTCCTCTGCGGATGCAGCCATGCTGGTCTGGTCACCGAGGGCCGTAAATTCTTCCATGAAATGCAGCATGTCTATGGCATCAAGCCAATGATGACACACTATAGTGCCATGGTCGATGTCCTGGGACGCAACGGCCACCTCCAGGAAGCTTTTGACTTTGTTGTGGATATGCCTGTCGAAGCCGACTCGGTTGTATGGAGGACATTGTTGAGCGCCTGCCAGCTGCACAGCTCCAAGGACTGCATTGGCATCGTTGACAAGGTGCAGAAGAGGTTGCTGAAGCTGGAGCCCCGCCGAAGCGGTAACCACGTCATGGTCGCAAACATCTACTCTGACATTGGGTTGTGGGACAAGGCAGCCATGATGAGGAGGGTGATGAGGGAAGGGGGGTTGAAGAAGATGGCAGGGGAGAGCTGTGTCGAGGTAGGAGGGCGAATTCAGCGGTTCATCTCTGGGGATGAATCTTGTCCTGGATTGGATGGGGTTTACAGGGTTCTTCATGAGTTGAACATCAACATGAGAAAATGGGAACCTGTGGACAAAATCTTGCTTGTTGATTCTGACCTGTGAGTACCATGTTCTCTGACCAAAACTGTTTATGCTGTTCATGTCAGTCCTCTTTTTCTCAGGCAAAAGCTTAGAAACTTTACTCTTGTATGTAGACATGATAGCACATTTGATCATCGAACATTTTTAGTGTTTAGTTCTAAAAAAATACAAAATGCAAAATGCGAACTATTTTGGAACGATGAAATATAAAATGCCAAAATTTCAGGGTCATATTTAGTTCTATCTAAAATCCAGAATTTATTGTTCTCACGAGGGCCTCATGAGGCTCTTTGAGACCAAAATCCAAAATAGAGAACTAAACACCTCCTAAGATTATGAGTCCAAACTAAGATGCACTTCTATTGTTGTCAAATACCCGTCATTATTTTTTTTCTAGTTTTAACACCCATCCCTTACTCGTTTATTTGCTGGTTTTTAGGGTTTATTAAAAGGTATGAATAGAGGCCAGGTATAGTGCCCCAGTTTTCCTTGCTTTTATATAGTGGCCTGACTTAGCAATTCGGCCGGCCCGGCCCATTTAGGATTGTGCTTCCGAAACCTAAGGAGTGGTCAGTGTAGTGGGTCAACCTTATACAGCCGCCGTCTCTTCTTTTTCTTCGCCGCCGTCATCTCGCCGGCACTTTAGTCAGAGCGAAGAAAACGCAGCAGTATATTCTGCCGCTCACCCAAGATCATGGCGTCATCTTCCTGCGTCCGCCTCCATCACCTGCCGTCCACCTCTCGCCGGGCGACCGCTCCAACCAACCTTCAGTTCCGCGCGGCGAGCTGCCGGTGGCGGCGGCTTTCCATTCCCGTTCCCGGCGTGTCCCCTCCTCCCCTCCGCCTCCGCGCCACGGGTGCCTCGCAGCCGCTTGGTACTGACAGCAACGAGGAGGTCGAGAAGGTGGAGGAGCAGCCTCAGCCTCCGCCGCGGCTCAAGATCGCCGTGGTCGGGTTCGGCACCTTCGGACAGTTCCTGGCGCGCACGCTGGTGGCGCAGGGGCACACGGTGCTGGCGCACTCCCGGTCCGACCACTCCGCCGCGGCGGCGTCCATGGGCGCGCTCTTCTTCTCGGACCCGCACGACCTGTGCGAGTGCCACCCGGACGTGGTGCTCCTGGCCACCTCCATCCTGTCCGCGGAGTCCGTGGTCCGGTCGCTCCCGCTGCACCGCCTCCGCCGCGACACCCTCTTCGCCGACGTGCTCTCCGTGAAGGAGTTCCCCAAGAGGCTCCTCCTGGGCTTGCTCCCGGAGGAGATGGACATCCTCTGCACGCACCCGATGTTCGGGCCGGAGTCGGCGCGCGCCGGCTGGGCGGGCCTCCCCTTCATGTTCGACAAGGTGCGCGTCCGGGACACCGTCCCGGCGCGCCGCGCCCGCGCCGAGGCGTTCCTGGACGTGTTCGCGCAGGAAGGGTGCCGGATGGTGGAGATGTCGTGCGCCGAGCACGACGCGCACGCCGCCGAGACGCAGTTCCTGACGCACACCGTCGGTAGGATGCTGGCGGCGCTGGAGCTCCGGGCGACGCCGATCGACACGAGAGGGTACGAGACGCTGCTCCGGCTGGTGGAGAACACGTGCAGCGACAGCTTCGACCTCTACAACGGCCTGTTCATGTACAACAACAACTCCACCGAGCTGCTCAACCGCCTCGACTGGGCCATGGACGCCGTCAAGAGGAGGCTCTTCGACGGCCTCCACGACGTGCTCCGGAGGCAGTTGTTCCACGTCGGGGAGGTGGAGGGGGAGGCGGAGCGCATGGAGGAGCTGGCGGTGGTGCCGGGTGGTGGTCCGGACACCGATGACGACGGGTGCGCGACGGCGACGGCGACGAGCATCAAGTCGGGAGAGGAGAATAATTGATGCCACGGCAGGGCGCGGCGGTGTGGCATAAAGGCACGACGTCGATCTGTCGCGGCGTGCGGCTTGCCTTGCGTTGCATGTTGGTTGGATCTTGCTGTCTTCCTTGTTAATCGTTGATGTGGAGTGTCGATCTTTCGCTTTACTCCGTTTCCATTTCAGTGCGATAAATAATAAACTGTGACATGACAACTGTATCAGTGAGAGTGAAGTGATCGATCATCTACAGTACAGATGAATTCTGGGTTGCACTGCACCGCGTCATTCATTTCAAGTTAGATGAATTCTCTATATTTTCGTCCTGTTCTTCGGCATTACTTCAGGATTACATAACACACCAGCAAAGTACTAGTGACAAGAAGTGCTGTTCGTCGGGGTCCCGTTCCCAAACGAAGCAAGAACAACAGGGAAGACGTATTCCCAGGAAAATCACGTGCCTGCCGGTGGTTGGTCCAAGTGCCCACCAACCCGACAGCGTCACAAATCTCGGCGCACCTCGCCGGCAACGCTGCACCGGCGTAAACTCGTTTTTCTTTTTTCTTTTAGCCCATCCTGCCATCCGGTGTACTTTTGTGACTGCTTGAATTGCAGGCAACCACGCACTGTATGTAGCGCCTACGTGGATTCAAGGAATGTTCTTTTTGAGCACTCGAGTGATTCAAGACTCTTTCCTCTCACCTAATATTTTCTGCACGATCCAAAGATCGATGTTGCATTGTCTTCTTTCTCAACTCCACCAAGGTACCATCCAAAGATGTCGCTCAACTCCAATAGGATTAGAGTTAGGGTTCTGTCGGGCTTAAAGGGATCATCGGAGGAGAAGGCCTACCCGCTGGTGGTAGCGGGCAGCCGGGCACAAGGGGTTGCGTCGGGCGAGGCGGTGGTGGCGGTACTGGCAGAGCAGTGAGGAAAGACGGTTGGGCAGGGCAACTGCAGGTACATCACACTAATAGACGGTGATCCTACCTTACCCGAAGCAAGGTGAAAAATATGATAGGGAGTTGGAGCTTTCATCAACCTGGATCTAGAGATAGATGGTCCGGTTCACCGGTGTTGGTTTGAGGTATGGTTAGTTCACCGGGAGGACCTACTTTTATCGATCAATACTGCTTTCCAAATCACCTGGGAAGCAAATCTAACAATTTCAAAAGTTGTAGAAAATTAGAAAACCAGTTTTCTCATTAGAAGGAGGTGACCTGAATTCGACCATAGTTGGGAGGTCAAATAGGCTTTTCTTGTTTTTTTCCTTCGTTTTTTAAGGAAGAAGAAATAGCAAGCAACGATCATGGCCCAACTAAAAAAGCAAGACAGGCCTCCTATCACACTAATGACGTCTAGGCCCAGTAAGATGATTGCGACTACAGATCCCTGGCCCACGGGCCGGACTCGAGATTCGGCCCACCCACGTGTTCTGGTGGATCACGCGTCTTCTCCTCCAACCGCACCGATATCTTCCTCTCCCGTAGGGCAAGGGCGGTGGGGCGATCCGTCGGCGGCGTCGGTGGTGGTGGAGGAGGATGGCCGACGTGCAGGGAGACAAGGAGGCAGGCCTGGAGGACGACGATTTTCCCGACGACGGGCCTTTGGTGCCGGAGGATCCAGGTGAAGGAGGAGAACCCCGCAGCGGAGGCGACGAGGAAGAGGAGGACGACGTCGACGGCCTCGCCAGCTTCCTCGAGTCGGAGATCCTCTCCGGATCCAACGACGAGGATCCTATTGATGTGAGCGCTCTCTGTCTCTTCTCTCCCTTCGAATCGAATCTTTTTCATGGCTGGGAATCGGGTTTGTGACAGCAGTCGAATTGGTTGCTGCAGCAGGAGCAGCGGAAGCAGGAGGAGGACGGTGGTGCCGCGAAGAATAAGCGGAAGCAGGGCTCGGGATCGGACGGGCATGGCTGCAGCGGCAGCGGCAGTGAGGGGGAGCAGACCAAGAGGGCGAGGAGGGAGGAGATGAGGAGGCAGGCGAAAGGGAAGGCCGTGGCGCCTCAGATCGACACGGGCATGTTCAGCAACATCCCCCCTGAGCTGTTCCTGCAGATCTTCAAGTTCCTCTCCTCCGAGGACCTCATCTCCTGCGCTCTGGTCTGCCGCTTCATGAACGCTGCTGCGTCCGATGAGACCCTCTGGCGCCGCTTGTAAGTTGGCTGAGTGCTCTGCGCTGTCGATTTGATTCCAAATTTGGCGCAATTCGATTCGAGACTTACATGTTCTGTGCTTTTCCAATTTTTTTCCAGGTACTGCATGAGGTGGGGACTGGCATCCAATGCCAAATTCAGGGAGTGCGCTTGGAAGAACCTCTACATACAGGTAAATTCGTCAGTTCATCAGCGCTGCTTCTAATTCGAGGTAGTCAGGGACATTAAAAATGGCATTTTTATTTAGTTTTAGTGCTCAGGCGATTAGGATACTAGGTCTAGTTACATTCTGTAAATGTAAACCAATGATTTAGGCTCTAGGTGCATTTTGTTGAAGTGCAAAGTTTTCATTTTTACGCCATACTCAGCTGAACAAAATAATATTCCTGTCAGTATTGCTGCACAATATATTTGTTTGATGCTACTGTTGTATTGATGAACTTTTGCTAATGTTGTTTTTATGTTTTGGTTTAATCCCCAGAGAGATAGAGAGGATATGGTTGAATTTGTGAGGAATACCCCTACAGAGTTCAAGGAGTACTATATTCAGATGCAGGCTGCAAAAAGGAGTCAAACTCCCCATCCGTCAGAAGTAATTACTAAATTCAGACTCTTGTTTAATCTCTGTCACATGTCCATCTTGTAGTTTCCCTTCACTCCAACTAAATTGTTTTGTGTTGACAAAACTTCAAGTGCTCTTTATCTGGATTTTGAAGGTCAACGACGACAAGGTTATGCTTGATAAGACAGTAGCTGATCAAGTATCTAGTTGGAAAAACAGCCGGGGGCTTACTGATGAAGCTGTCAAGGGGCACTCTTGTTCTGGAAATACATGCTCGTACACCCAGATTGGCGATGCTTACATTTGTGAGAAGACTGGTCGTGTCCATGGTAATCCATATTTCCTCTCCATATCCTTTTTCCACCACGATTCCCTCTATCGGTTGATGTGTAATTAGATCATGCCTGAAATGTTTTGGTTTCTTCTGATTTCAGTTTGTGATGACGCTTGTCGTGAATTTGTCTTGGACCAATCTAGTGGGCTGCTTCTTTGTACAATATCTGGCCACTGCTTTGAGAGGTGGCTGTGTCCTGATGATGAATGGGAAGCTGATGATAATGTAAGTCCTCCACAAATTAACTTGCTTTTCTTTTTACCGTACACGGTTTCAAGTTGAATCTCTGCCAGGGAAAAAACCATCCATAGCCTGCACTATGCACTCCATTATCATTTCACTAGTTTAATAGCAAATGCTACCGGGTTTCTGTGTCTGGTTTGCCCTCGTGACTAACATTTGGTTATTTGGAAGTTTCAGGATCTGCAACAAGCTGGTGTAGTGGATGAAGCAGAGCCATTCATGGGATCTGGACGCTACGGTGAGTCGAGTTTTCTTGTTTGAAATTGAGAAAAATATTTCTTCATTTGTTTTGTTTTTAACCTAGCCTCATAGGAGTAATTAAAAATTATGGATAAAGGGGTTGTTGGCTTGAGGAATAAGGTAACCAATTACCAATCTTATGCCTCACATTCTTGTTTGTTTTGAGGAATGGAATGGGTTGACCATCATCAACCTCATTCCTCATATGCACATGATTAATATAAAGGATGGAATAGTCCCACCAAAAAATCATGGCCTTGTAGGATGAGTTCATCCATCAAACGAACACCCCCAAAGCAGTCCTTTACTCTTTTTGCATCTTATGTAGTATATATTGTCTATTGATATCATGATGCCAACAAGTTAGAACTTTAAATTCCTTATTTCTGAATTTTCAAGTTGAAAGTGAGGATAGAAGTAGGAGGTGGGTCACTGCTTGGTCCTGTCTTCTTTTAGAACGTTCTTATGCAAGTAACTGCCTTGCACTATGCAACCTTCTGCATTGTGGTTTTCTTTTCTTTGAACATTGCTCTTCTGGTAATGCAATGTAATAGAAGTCTAGATATTAGTAATTTTGTTCAGTGTTTCATTACGCTGAGTTACTGACCTTGATCATGCTTTTGATACAATGAACAGCGCGAGCAATTATGTTGGGTTACAACTGCACCGATGAGAAGGAACTTGAGGATGCCTTGGGTCTCTGTTGATGTGTTTCTGTCGATATGTCCTTCACTCTTGCTACATGATCGAGTTTCTACTTGTGAAGATGAAACAAGCAGAATGCAGGATGTATAGCCCTGTGCTATGTTTTACCATATTTCACCCTCCAGGATGTACCTAAGAATAGAACTTACTTTTGAGGTAGATCGCTGATATGTTTTGATCAGCTGAGGGAGTTTGTTATGTTGTCGTATGGTTTCCTAAATTATCGAGATGTATGCCTGTAATAAAATGCTTTTTTACATAATGAGTTTTTTTTGTTTGTATGATATGATACGATGTTGGCACTTCGGTAGATGCATGTAATAAAAGTGCTAAGATGTAGCATGCGGAGCACCAAAGGCTTCATTTTGCAGGTCAGATCTACGTCTTCTGCATGCTCGGTTTCTTTTTAAACTATGAATCTAGATATTTTTGTTTTTTTATTATTTTTAGAGATTATTTCTTGACCAAGGACACACTCAAAATTAAGCTTCAATTTGAAATTAAATTTAAAGTCATGGCACTTGTTTTGTACGATTTAAATTTAAATTCAAATGAAAACTTAACTTTGAGCATGTTCTTTGTTAAAAAGCTTTAGATTTCACCAAAGCACATATACAAAGAAACCACATGAAAAAAATACTACTTTCCGAATGATGAATTTAAATGATAATTATTTGAAGTTTTTTAGAGACTGTTTAGCAGCTAAATAGTTTAGTGAATATTTTCCTATTGAGATACCTCTAAAAGTTACTAGTATTCAACAAGTAGCACATCCCATGCAAATCTAGATATTAAGTTCATACAGTGAAATTTTTCAAAGTAGCTTTATTTGGTGGATGTAAAAAGTGTGAACATACCTTCCTATTCAGTTGTCTGAAGAGGACGCACCTGAAGTTTACCAGCTTTTAAACATTCATCTGAAGGCCAACAAGTTCAACATCAATAAATATGATGACACGATATCTGGCTATAAAAATGAGCATACATACTCTAACCCCAAACAAATTAGTTAACAGAAGAGACAAGTTATCTGATAATCAGTTTTATCAATGATAAGCCACGATGTAAGTTGGGATAAGCTTACAGCGTCCATGTGTGCTCAAGCTACAATCAACAAGAAATTGAGCTTAAGGCTAATCAAACATATAGCTTGATTTAGAGTGTAAGGACAAGGTTGTGAGTATGTTTGCTTATCTCAAAAGCCATGACTGAAAGAATTTTAATTTAAAAACTACAAAATCAATGACGCTAGATCCAAGCAAATGGGATACGTTTGATTTTTAGCAAGTCTTAAAGATCCCTAGATATAGCATGCAACTACCATTTGATAATGCCACATTGGTTTCTAATTCATTAACTAATTTATCCTCTCTTTTGATATGTGATGAGACCAAAATACCCCATGTTTGTACCATAATCGATTCCCCCTTAGAGCAACTTCAGCAGGTCCTCAACCAGGTCTCTAAATTAAAACTCGAGGGCTTAGGTAAAAGAAATATAGGTCCAATAAAACCTCTACTCACCCCAAATTAGGAAGGCACTCAAATCACCCATCCCTGGTCCTCACAGTCCTCATTTGTGAGGACTCTCCCCATAGCCCATACTCAGTTCATTGAAGCAATCAAAGCTCGGTCTGACTTCCTCACGTGTACCTCCTGACCGCAATACCATTTTCCACCACCCTCTTCCTCTGATGCATGCAACCATCCATAGTGGGTGCCCCTACCCGCTGCCCCTAGGGATGAAAACGAAAACGATAATCTCCAATTTTCAGAAATTGTTTTCATGTTTTTTTTTTATTTTTAGGTCTAAATAAAAATGATAACGGTAAAAAAAAACAAAAAGGATTACCTAAAAATAATCGAAAACGGAAGCGAAAATGATTTTGCCTTTTTCCGATCGTTTTCGAAGGTTCTCGTATTTAACTGGTAATTTATCGTTCATAATTACCGATTCAAAGGTCTTTAATTAATGACATGCCTGACATTCATCTTTAGAAAGCCTACACGCTACAACCTCCAAGAGGAACTCTAATAATTCATGTTTTGATCACTACGCTATGTCGAATTAACTTGGAACATGATCGTTTATATTGTGTCTTTTCAAGAATTGTCGTACTGCTGCGTGGTTTGCTACTATTTGAGACCTAAGTTGGTGTGAACTGTGTGATTTCAACTTTCATGTTTTGATCACTATGCTATGTCGAATTAACTTGGAACATGATCGTTTATATTGTGTCTTTGTCAAGAATTATTGTACTGTTGCGTGGTTTGCTACTGTTTGAGACCTAAGATGGTGTGTACTGTGTGGTTTCAGCTTATGATCTTGTCAACTGTGAATTTATTTATCATTGTCACGTGAGACAGGTCGAGTTGTATAAATTTTTTCATGTTCGACGGTTTGGCGTGTTTATCATTTTTAGGATATTGTTCTCATGGATTTCGATTGTTATCGATATTCCGATCGACTATTATCGTTTTCAAAATTACCGAATATCGGCGATGTATTCGTTTCCGACAATATCGTACTGATTTCGTTTTCGAGAAAAAATGAAATAAAAGTGATTTGGCCTCCTATTAATTGTTTCCGATCGTTTTCATCCCTAGCTGCCCCTTACTCCCTAGCGCTAGCAGCCATCTTATTGCGAGCAATCATCTTAGGACAGTGTGGCATCCCACCCCACCGTCTATTTCTCTTTCCCATCATGTTTCTCTTTCTCATTATGCATTTAGATTCTATGTCATGTTTGTTTGTGTAAATAGTTTATAGACAGCGGATGAAATAATAAAGATATACATTGGAACAAGTTTTGCCTCAAAATGCATTATCAAAATAGAACATGTTCATCGTTTTGACAATACTAGGTGCATGTGCCATCTCTTGAAGGAACAATGGAAATAGGTATATCCATTTGTACCATGACTTTTAAAAGTGATGTACCACGTTCACATTCCATATCCCCAATCCTTGAACCCAACATTTCATAAACCTGACTGCTAAGTGCTAAGGTTTGGCCCTTCTCAGTTTCACCTACACAAACATGGTTCCAAAGAACGACAAGGAGGAAGGTACGTAGGCCTGCTTGTGGTGGCGAGTAGGATTCGGCGAGGAGATGTTGAAGCTAAATGTACCAACAAAATATAGGAGCACATCAATGTAGGCTCTAGCGAAGACCATCATTACACTCACTAATGAGAGTGAGCTCAAGTTTAAGGAGAGACGACTGCAGGGGCCTGTATAGGCCCTTGCTAGTTGTTAGATCCACCGGTGATATAAGGGATGGGTGTTGATGAAGGGTGGGTTGGGCTTGATTTTCCAATGGATTAGGCTAGGTCAAGTGCCCCACAACATGGCAACACATGCTCTCTGTGGAGGCGACAACGAAGAGAGACGAGTGAGAGAATGAGAGGCTGTCAGGGTAGGCAGGTGATGACTCTCTGATCATGAAAATGATCAAACATTTTATAAATTTAGGGAATTCATTTTAGAGTCTCTACTATGTTTCATAATTCTATTTCGGGAGAATAATAGTCGTAGGAAAGCCACGTCTCATCACAATTACTTCCTAATTTGTTAGAGAGTATCATTATATTAAGAAGAAAAATGATAGACCCGTACAACTTGCACACTTACAACACCACTCCCTTAAAAACATAGCTTAGATTTCTAAAGAGAAACCTAAACTTGACCAGGGAATTAACCCAACTAAACAACTTCTTGTGACAGAGCAACTAGGAAGGAAACAGTTAGCCCCAAAGGCTCATCTCATCAATAATAAACAAGTTGTGTTGCAATATTATGTGATGCCCAATCAAAGACACAATTATTCTGGTGATTCCAAATGTAACTTGCATCGAGAATTATGACAGACCTTGCCTCCTTTGTCCATCTAGCATATCACTTACTCTAGACCATAGTCCATTAAAGAAAGCTTTCTTTCCTAAGGGTTTTCCCCAACACACGATCCTAGAATGTTGCCCTAGACTATTCATCCATAGCATCCCTCCATGTCATGGTAAACTATAGCCTCGTAGGGTGTCAGAGTCTCTAGTAGAGAAGGAGCAACAACTTAATCTGACAAAAGTTGTAGGCAACAATCGGAGAACGCATTGCGGGGTTAGGAAGATAGTGTGAAGAGCAAGTTTATAGAGGATCATCATAGGCATGTGAAGAGCATCATTGTAGCAGGAGATGGAGTGGAATTTGGAAGTATGCGTTGAGAGACTAGGAGCCCTAGCCCTTTCATGTCTATGTGTACTGCTACTATAGGTTTAAGATTTTATATGTATTTCCTTTGTGGTACTCATTCAAGTACCTTAAATATGTAATGTTGCACGATATTATTGATGAGTTTACTTTTATTAGGGCTCGATCATTTATAGAGAGTGACTCTATCATAAAATCCTAGAAGCAAAATTGCCCATTTTTTGTCGGGGCTTGATCATTTATAGAGAATGACGTACTTTGTCGTAAAACCTAGATGTGAAATTGTCTATTTTTGTTGGTGCTTCATCATTTATAGATGATGTTGAATGACGTACTCTGTCATAAAAGCGTAGAAGAGAAATTGTCATTTTTTGTCGGGACTTGATCATTTATGGAGAATGACGTACTCTGTTGTAAAACCCTAGAAGCGAAATTGTCTCTTTTTGTCGGGATGACATAGTTATAGCTTTAGTGTTATCTTGCAAGTCACGACACCCAAAGATGACGCTATCACAAGATCCTATAGGTTAGGTTATATAATGCATGCAGAATATTATGTTGCCAACAACCCGACAACTTATATTAAATAGTAGTGACGTTTTAAGATCCTAAAAATTAGGTTATATTGTGCGCACAAGATGTTACGTTACAAATAACCCGACAACTTGTTTAGGAATGGTGACGCCATGATTAGATCCTATAAAGTTAGGCCGTTATGTAGTGCGCACAAGATGTTACATTACAAATAATATGTCACTTCTATTTGAGAATGATAATATATACTATCATGAACAAAACCAAAGTAAAAGTGAAAAATGTTTCCTATATCTTCCCTTGTGTCCCCTAAGTTTAGCATATACAGTTTACTGTATGTTTCTTTAATAGGGGTTATTTGTGAGTCTCCGCATATTCTTCATAGTTGGTATCTGCAAGCCATTGCATATTTGCATTGACTCACGATTTCTATTGAAGTATTTACCTAAGACTTGTATTCCTTTCTAGATGTTGCAATCGATCTCATTCTTCCATGGCTTATGTGGTATTCTTAATGGCTATTAGGTTTAAGTGTTGACAGCCCAGTCCGTTTCAGAAGTTCTGTATGTTTGCTCTAGTTTCTTTTGTTATGTGTAGCGTCGGTGTGCATATCAGTTGGCAACATATATACATTGTACTCTTAATTCCTAAACCTCATTTAATTTGGTCCCAATGGTACTGTCTCATGGTGTCTCTAGCACTAGTAGAGTTCTCAACTCTGTACCCTGAAAATCAGAACAACCAGGACGATCACCTGAACAGCAAATCGATGGGAGACTGTGCCTGAAAAACTGAAGGCAACACCGCAACACCAACAGGAAATTGCTTGGCCTGAGCACGGCACACCTGTCTTAGTTCCTGGTTTTAAACCAAAATGTCATTTTATCATTCTCTCGGGCAGTCGGGCTAGGACATTATTTCGTCCAAAACAGCTATAGTGGCAGCACAGCCAGAGATTTATATATATAGAACCTTGTTTTAAACACTATTTCAACAGCAATTAATGGTACTTATAGGTTTCTTTCCGCTGGAGCAAAGATCGTATCATAAGACAACAAGATGACATATAGCGCACGTCGTTGCTGTGATTCATTAGGTAGAGAATGAGCACCAATCTTAGCTTCAGAATGTATTATTACACCAGAAAGAAACATTGGCAGATCTTACAGACAACTCATGCACACTCGAAATCGACGAGAAACTAATGATCACAATAATACTAGTACTCCATGAAATCTGCGCAAATTTCTTTCTAGTGAACGAAGCAGACACACACACTATGTGAGCCTTGAGATCTCTGCTGCCCTCAAGGCATGCACGCTCTCCCAAGAACCCACCGGCCGCGTCACGGGGACCCGAGGCGGCGGCCGCCGTCCATGGCGCGGGTGCGGCGGCGGCCGCCCGACTGCGCCGCCGCCGACGGCTTCTCGTGGTTCACCTCGGAGTTCCTCTTGTTGGACGGCCCGGACGTAGGGATAGGGATGAGGACCCGCTTGCTCACCGCCACCGCCGCGGACAACGGTTGCGGAAGCTGGGTGGTGATTAAAACCTCCGGCGCTGGAGGAGCAGCAGCAGCTGCTGCTCCAATGGCCGGGCCCCCGCCGCCGGCTGGCCCTCCATGGCCCTGATCCTGGCTAGCCAGCACCAGGAAGGCCAGGCCGGCGACGAGGACGAGCTTGCCAAGCGAGGCCATGAGAGCTAGCTATCACTTTGCACGGGATCGAGCTGCAGGCTGCAGCTAGCCGCGTGCAGGAGACGACGACGACGAAGCACTAGCCAGCTAGAGAAGGCAGTGATGAACTGACTGACGACGCGGCTAGGCTTCCAGCAGCGAACCCCTTATAAGGAGGACGCGGCAGCCATAGCATTTACTCCGATTTCTCCTGGGAGAGACGATCTGAGATCGAAGGCTCAGCTCCATAACCATCTATCGCCACCAGATCGAGCACAGCTGCATGGTCAAATAGGTTTCAGGACAGGACGAAACGTATGGCGCTGTCAGCAGTTGACTGACGCCATGCAAGGCCGGCATCAAATTTAAGCACTCTCAACTCTCGATCAAGGTCAGCAGTTGAGCAATGGAGATGAACCACACATTGATTGCGGTAGTGACTGACAGCCGGGGCAGATGTTAGCTAGATAGTATATATGCAACAAGAGATGATCATGTGATGTTTGGCTGCTTGTATTGCTTGCATAAGCATAAGCGTATCATCATCAAAATTGAATTGAATTGGATCATTAATTCATGGAGGGTCGAGCGAGAGGATGGCTGTTGAACCAGTAGAGATTAATTGTTGACGATATATAGCATTCAATTGCAACAAACTCGTTGCTTTGGCAGCTACTGCATATTTTTCCTGAGCATCTTTTCAAAATATACTGCAAAGGTTTCAGTCAAAAAAAAAATACTGCAAAGGAACTTTGACCTGGCGTAGCTTTGAAAACATTTGACGTGGTGTAGGTTTGAAAAAAAAAAACTAACTTTGACCTCAGCAGAAGATCGAATGAGGTAATCTAAACTAAATGAGTACTAAACTTTAAGAGTTTCTCCCCTGCAATCTATAGCTCGGTCCCCTGTTTTAGATATATATCATATGTTACTGTTGACCCTTTTGGTCATACTTTGACGGACAATACATATTCAACTTCTTAGTTCAGTATAAATACATCTGTCATAAAAACATACTTATTTATTAGAAAAAGATTATTAGACCAAAAAAATATTAGAAAAAGATGAATGGTCAAAATATGAGAAAAGTCAATGACGTCGTATGTTTTTACATATGTTGCTTGCTTATACTATGTATCTAGACATAATGTGCATAGCAAAAGATACATATCTAGAAAGTCAAAATGTCTTATAATTTAGAATGGAGAGAGTAGCATAAGCTGGTTATCAAAGTGCATTGCATCATTCATGGGGTGTCAAGGATTGTTGAACCAGTGCTGATTTTTGGCAGTTTGGCAGTAGCATTCAATTCAATTGGTTTCCTTGGTCTGGCTATTTTTCTTGGTACCTTTTCAAAATATAAAGGCACCAACATTATTTGACACTGTGTAGTTTTGAAACTAACTTTGATGTTTGATCCTAAAAGAAGAAAAGAGATAAACTAAAATTCAACAGTTTCTCCCTAGCAACATATATATAGCCACTATTTTAAATATATGTCACCATTGCCCAGACTTTGACTGACAATATTAGATCTGTCATAAAGATATTACTTACACACATTTTTTAAAAAAAAAACTCATAGTCAACTGCATTAAAAAGGTAAATAAAAGTTGTGTTTTTAGTTTTAAAAATGGAGGGAGTATAGACATCCCATAAAGCAGCTCATCTTGCATTGGATTATTCGTTCACGGAGGGCAGTTGAACTTGAACCAGTAGAGATTATTGACACTGGCATTCAATTGCAACAATATTTGTCGTGGCAGTTATTGCAATTTCCCCAAGACTTGGTTCCTTAGCTTGGCTATTTTCCTTGGTCAAAATATAAGGCGTCATTTGATGACAATGGTGTACTTCCTGAAACTAACCTTCATCTTAGCAAAATAAAAGATAAACTAGACTCTTTAGCAGTTTATTCGCTGCAATCTATAGCTCCTAAATATAATCCCTCTATATTTAATATGTTACCACTGACTCTCCATCCGTTCCAAATTATAAGTCATTCCAAGAATCTTGAAGAGTCAAAGCATTTTCAAGTTTGACCAAAAATATAGAGAAAAAATATAAAGATTTATGTCATAAAATTGGTACACTATGAAATATAACTAACAAAGTATCTAATGATACTTAGTTGGTTCCAAAAATGTTATTATTTTGCTTTATAAATTTGGTCAAATATGAAAAACTTTGACTCTCTAAGATTTTTGGAATAACTTATAATTTAGGACGGAGGGAGTAGTATCTATTGAATTCCTTAGCTAATTAAGTATCATGCTTGAATGTTTGTCTGTTTGTACAGATATTTTTAGAAAAGACAAATAGTCACACCAATGAAAAAAGTCAATGGTGTCATAAGGGACGAATCCAGGCTAGATGATCACCAATTATACATTTAAAAATAGGTGGGGTCATTAAAAACTATTCACTTCATCCAAAAAAATATAAATATCGTCTCTCTTAAAGTTAAAGAATCTCAAGTTTAACTATATTTATTAAAAATATAATATATTTAATATATTTATTATAAAAATATATATTTCATGCTTAGTCTATAATACTTAATAGGTTAATAAATATTATTATTTTTATATATTTGTTCAAACTTGATATTATTTGACTTATTAGGAAGCTACAGCTGCATTCTTTTTAGGGGTGAGGAAATATTAGCACTGTACTCCCTCCGTCCCAAAAAGAGTGACGTTTTTTACTTTTAGAAATCATGTTTGACCGTTCGTCTTATTCAAAAATTTTATGTAAATTATAAAATAAATAAATCATTAGTAAAGTATCTCTAATGATAAATAGATCTTAACAAAATATATAATATTTATGTAAAAATTTTGAATAAGACTTATGATTAAACAAGATGTAACTCCGTCAGCTGACCAAATTTCAAACTCCGTCATGAGCTTATCAGTCGAATATGTCAGCCATTCAGTAGTGTTTTTCTCTCACAACAAATAAGCCATCAGCCAAACGAACAAAGCTGGCCACCTAACATCATGGGATAACCAACTTTCTATTTTACAAAACAAGATAGCACATCTTTTGAAATTTATGTTTTGCTATACAGATTCTAAAATAGCCTAAAAATAAAAATAGTCAAGCTATTGAGGTTGCTTACCCTATGTTTGGATATCATTAGAGCATTCCAACAGTTTGCCATCCAGCTTTTCCATCTTTATTTTTTTGGCAAAATAAGAAAAAACCATGCATCTCCAATATTGTTTGGCATCTTTCTTCCTCATCTTTTCTAACCTCGCAAAAATTTATCCCAAGCACGCATGAGTTTCTCGGCCTGTCTAGTAAGCAGGAAGAAAGAAAGGGTTTCAGATGAGAAAAATGAAAAAGAGAAAGATCTAGTGGAAGATCTTAAACGCATACTGAAACAAATTCAGGTTCCTGATACAAAACATGAGACCAAGTCATGAAAAAAAGCGCCGAGAAAAAAACCTTTTAAGATAAAAATAATGGAAATTATTAGAGATGACTTCTTTTTTTTTCCTCATCATACTAATTTAAGAGTTGATAAACACCATATTTTGGAGAAACAAAAATATGAAAATCGACACATATTCTGAAGAAATTATATGCCATATTCCTCCAAGCCGTTCCCTTTAATAAAAATTTTTGAAAAAACAAATGAATTAATGGCCCCTGATCCAAGGATAGCTGGCTAGCATACGTTGGAGACAATACAATCAAACACAAGATTTTCTTGGTTACACTGATGCTGCTGTAGTGCAAGACGACAGGAGATGATGTCACAAAAACTGAGAGAGGTATTTTTCTTTCTGAATTCTAATGCATGCCTTTGTTCTTATCAAGAATACAAAACTCTGAATTGAAGATGATGCAGATGGAGGAGATCATGCAATCCACGAACCACGATTGATGGTGCCACTAAAAGCATGTACGTGTACGAACAAGTATATATAAAGCTGAAAGCATAGTACGTGTACGAACGAGTATATAAAAGACTAAATTATAAGATAGCCCACAGCAAGTCAGGTAACATGCACGCCTATCGGCTTTGCAGGTGTGAGCAAGGCCTTGTTTAGTTCCGAAAAGTGAAAACTTTTCGGTACTGTAGCACTTTCGTTTGTTTGTGACAAATATTATCCAATCATAGACTAACTAGGATCAAAAGATTCGTCTCGTGATTTACAACTGAACTCTATAATTAGTTTTTGTTTTCGTCTATATTTAATGTTTCATGCATTTGTCACAAGATTCAATGTGACGGGGAATCTTGAAAACTTTTTGGTTTTCAGAGTGAACTAAACAAGGCCCAAAAGGCAAATATCTGAATCCTCGTAGCTGAAAAGACAGATCAGATCGCAATGTGCAGAAGACATAAGCACAAGAAATAGACCACGACATTGCGCCACATAGTGCAACACACCTTAACTTGTTCTCAAGTCCAAAGTGAAAATGATGTTTCACCCTTCGTTTCTAGTTGCTCCCCCTCCCCTAAAAAAACAAACTATGAGTCATATTTTAGGTTTTCTAGATGTATGTTGTTTGCTATGTATCTAGACATATATGCACGCTATGTCAAGATGCATAGCAAAAATTATGTATTTAGAAAAGCCAAGATGCCTACAATTCATTATTATACTAATAATGTTATGTGTAACATTTTTTGTGTACAGGCCATCAAAGTTTTAAAGCTTGATCGCACGAATTTATGCTAAATCAAGGTTCGCCTAAGAACAAAGAGAATATTTATGATTTGAAAGCTTTTAAAGTTTTGTAATACTCATCACTGATTGTATAACAAAATCTATTTTTAAATGGAGAGAATATTTGATAGCATATGTACTTGATGAACTGCTCTGGCCTATATATCTATATGCTACGCTAGGTCGCTAGTTCATCAGCTAGCATGCACAGACAGATATGTGTATGCAGCAGAATTAAAGCAGCTTTACATGAAAACAGCAATCTAATCAGCTTTGTTTTGCCACACACTAAACCTGTATTATATTTATATTTCCTAATGCAAGCTAATGGTGATATTACTTCACTCAATTGCCGAACAATATAAAATATGGCTGCTTAGCCGCATGCTACATTTGGGAAACAGTATTGCCTAGCACTAGTTGCTGCTGGTCAAGTTTTGGAAACGACAAGGCTTTCTTTATTGTAAAGGAGATGCATTGCAGCATTAGGGCTGAGATGCTGAGTCAGCTATGTGTACGTGCAGATGCTCTACTGTGTTTTTGTCGGCTTGACCTCAGACTCTCACTCACCAAACAGCTGTGTGGAGTGACGGTGAAAATATATCGTTGCTGATTGTAGAGGGTTAAATAATGTAAGTTCACCATTCTTTCTTGCTGCAAACAAGTCAGTTCATCAGCTGCTCAATGTTGGCGAGTTGTTGATTACATGCGCATGTTATCAAGTACACCCCTCCATCCCAAAAAGAGTCCAAATTCATAGCTAAGTGACACTCTTTTTGCTGTCCAATTTCATACCTAGAGTGACACTCTTTTTAAACGGAGGTTGCATGCTTGATCATTTAAGATACTCTCTAAATTCCAAATTGTAAGTAGTTTTGGTTTTTTGAAGTATATATTTTTTGTTATGCAACTAGATACACACTAAGTCTAGATGCATAATAAAAAATATTGTGTATTTAGAAAAGTCAAAACGGAGGGAAGTAGATAGTAATGTCTACAAAACATAATTTGTTACTGGATTTCTAACATAAGTTGATTACTGGATTTCTAACAAACATATATTGGAAGTATTTTCTAACACGAAATCTATTGACCATGTAGTCACGTAAACACATACTACTCATATATACGCTTCTATAAATTCATAACGATTTATTCATTATTAAGCTAAAAAGGTGTAACTGAACATACATTTTAGGAAAACACTTAGTTTATTATAGAAATTAATGTAATTCCTCTTCCTCCTCGTACAATGCATACGGTGCTCATCAAAATATTGCATGAAGCTTTGCTCTAGTAACGCCATAGTTTCTCGAAAATGCATACTGAAAAGGACATATATGAAATGACATAATATGTGTGGCATTGTTATTCTTTTTGTTAGGCATAAAATTCCTAGCAAATCTTAGAGCATTTCATGCAGCTTTTAAAGAAAAGCCTCATAATTTAGAGCCTCACATAAGCTATACACCAAATCAAATTGATTGCCCTAAATTAATGAAGTCACTAACCTTGTGTCACACCTTACCTTCTCATATACTCAAGAACTTAAGGATGGTCATCCCCATACTTTACCATCATCTTACAACATTGCACACTACTCAACATTTCCCTTTTGTTATTACATGGCTGAACACACTTAATGGAGATTCCTATCTCAAGAAAACATTAAATAACCAAGGAGATGTGTTAAAAATAACCTATCGCGACTCCCACATGCCTTAATTTGGAAGTATCTTTTCTCAATCACTACGTGTTGCTGGTCAATTTTTAGAAACAACTAGGTTTACTTTTTCTGAAAAAGGAGATGCATGCATTAACGTGCATGATGATGAGCGCAAATGCTAACCTAGGACAGTGCTATTTGTTTGTTGTAAACCGGGACCAAATGGTGGCTGGTGTCTAGTGTTTAGTGTAGTGGTGGTGTGTGCGCCTCTTGGTACTTTATTTCTTATAATATATCATCTATCATATTACAATGCACTCCGACCGCATGCTTTTGCTTTATTTGGCCCCAATAGATGTTACATCGTGGTACGGATAATCACTGGACAGCTCGTCGTTCAGGAGATTCATAAACACTATACGCTCTTTTATGCACATCTTTTGTTTTGTGACTATGATGACCTTTTGAGCTGTTGTTTTTGCATTCTTGTTCATAGGTACTCCCTTTAATCAAGAAAGGATGACTGTTTTTTTAAATATATGACACTTAGGAAAAGCTAATTAATTAGTTTAGAGGAGGGATTGAAGTAGCAATCATCGAAATCCTTTAAATTGAATTTAATTCCTTTTAGTGGAAAATTAATTTTGAACGACATCGTACTTCATTAATTACCATGTGTAGTATTCGTTCAAAAAGAAATGCAACAAAAAAGCAGCTACGGATATAAACCTAACACTTCTTTTCTTTTCCTAGGCTTACAACAAGATTTTTGCATAGAGATATCGCTATCTTACTTTGGAGAACATGCCAGATGGCACTGGCGGAGGCTGCTCGGGCTCCTCGGCAAAGCGCAAAGGAAAAAAAAAATTGTATTGTAGAGAAATATTGCCCAAGAATCATTCGGGCTCTAAGAAGTTTCTGGCTCCACCAGCATAAGACAATCATGTATAGACATTAGCTCCACATTATGACGTGTGGGACAGGGTGTGATAAGAAAGTATGACACAATGTAGCTGTGGCAGCGAACCAAACAGCTGCTAGAAAAACTGTGGCATGACCAACCTGCGGCATGGCACGTTTTGGTCATGAATCAAATAAGCCCTAAGTTAGGCTCCACGTTTGTAAGAAGGGGGAAAAGAAGACTACCATTCATCCATACATGCATAGTTTCTCATGTCTCGTCGCCTTGCAACCGTGGAGGAAAGAGGGCATGCATGCAACACTTTTTCTCTTTTCTCTTTCTCCCAAGGCACAATTCTCTCTGTCAAAATGCATTCTTGAGTGTTTTCTTCTACTATGTGTTAGGTATGGGCACTGTACTATGACCATTTGTGAGACCAGCAAACTGAGTGACATGGAATTTCGATGCAGAGGCGGAGGTTGGGGCAGCACGCCAACATGGCATGCTGGGGAAGCCCTGAAACGTGCAAGCAGATGCAACAAAGGACGAAGACATGACATTGCATATATAGATAAGGAAAAGGCATGCAGAACAGAACTGTAATTATTCTAGGTGTTTAGATCAAATTGCACACACACAAAAACAAGCAAAGCTATTTCATCTTGTAGGAAAACTTTAAACAAGATCAGGTTACAGTTGTACACCTCCTCAAGTTTACAGCATCGAGTAACAGCTTACAGTTACAAAAGAGACACGGCTACACATCCTCATGTTTAGTAAGTCTTTCACACAAGAGTGGAAAAATAAACCATGAAAGCATGCATGCATGCTCAGGTGTTACTGGTGGTGGATCTAAAAGGAAAAGAAACAAAAACTCAGGTTGCCTCCATGGCATCCCTTATGCCTTTCAAGTTTAAACAAAACCATAGGATCTCAAGGAAACACCACATAAGCTTGAGATAATCGGGGTACATATATTCCAGATACAGATGACTTCATGCAGAGAGCATTTCAATTCGGAGGACTATTATGGCCAATGCTGGGGCTATGACCTGGAGTGGTAGACTCGGTCTGAGTAGCAGTCTCCTGCAGAACACTCCTTGGGGTGCATGGAGGACGCATGCTGCGGATAGGCACCCTCATCACTTCCAGCTTCCTCGCATGAGCTGGCGCAGAGAGCTGCACCAAGAAAATAGCACTGAGAAGCAACATGAACACAACACTGGTTTTCGACAAAATGGCCATGAAGTTTACAAGGAAAAATATGGTGGTTGCTAGCTTGGAGTGGGATTAGGGGGCTGAGAACTCGGTAGACAAGTTACTTGCAGCTACTCACAGCTAAGACTGCCTCACTTCTTGAGCCAGCTCCCTTCTTTATATACACAGGTTGTAAGTTGTATCACTAATTTAGTTCAAAAGGTGTACTTCAAAAGGAGATGACTAATGGGAGGACCACAGCAATCGCCAGCCAATTGTTTAGCATTTGGATACCAGTACCTTTTCTTTTTTACAAATCCTAGGAACACCTTTTCCTAATACGGTTTTATTCTAAGAAATATATCTAAGCTTCACCTGCCTGAATATATGCTTTATACAGTGATATTTATAATATCAAATAGAAACCGCTGGAATATGCCTCTAGTATGGGTGAACCAAGTGACAGCCTGACAGGTAAGCTGTCATGTTAGTTTGTTTATAGTTTTCTCCGCCAATATTAATCAATCAACCAAACTACTAGCAGTTCTAAAAAGGTACCAAGGAAAGGATTACCGAGGACTGAGGACACAGTTTTGGATAATCTGCTTAACATGATAATCAGTTATTCTACTGAAACATCTGCTAACCACACTACCTGAACCACTTGTACTAAAATTAGAAGTGACACCCCATGGTCCACATTTTGTCTGCACCAACTCGCAAGTAAATTATATCATGGAAGTCTCATTTGCAAGTTGCAAAATGAAGCATGCACCTATGCAAGTTGCTAACTAGAAATACACAAGTGTAACACTTTCATGCTCAAATTTGTACTAAAACTAGCAAATACTACCGTCCACATTTCAGCAGCACAAAGTTAATAAGGATAAGGACTAAATGTATCATCGAAGCCAAATTAAGAATGCAAGTTGGAAACTTTAAGTATCAATATTTCCCATGTTCCGATTAAATTCATGAGACCATGACCTATCAGAACTTATCATGGGTGGAGGAAGCAACAAGTTGGGGCTTCTAGTTTTGTTGCTCCTCACTGCATATGGAAAAGTATGCAGTAGCTAATGTTCAAAGCTAAAAACAACTATATGCAAGGCATTGTGCCACCAAAAATTGTCCCATCGCTGTGGGAGGATATTTTTCTAGGATTCCTGGAACTTTGATTTTGATTTGGAAAGGCACTTCAAGGTCTTTTTTTGTTTTGGAACGTTTCCTCCCATTGGTTGGCTAGAACTCATCAATATATTTTATTTGAGGTTCCATCATCCTTTATGGCACAAGCACAATAGAACGTATCTGCATTTATTCATGTCCTTCATTCAATGACCCCAAGAAAAAAGTGCTGTAAACTTGACCAAAGGTCATAAAGCATGAAGTTTCCATCATTCTGCCACAACACTCTTGTTCCTCAGTGATTTTCCTTTGGGAAAGGCAAATGCTAAATACCAAGTCATGTTAGACAAAGGTGCCACGCGATATTCAAGAATGCATCGGTGTATCCAACTAGAAAACATCAAAATATTGAATGGTTAGAGAACTTGTAAATAAGTACTTAAGATCAGAAACATACCTCAAAAGAAAGCGTTTGACACCCACATACACCAGATATGTGTGGACGCTTGGTTTGAATGTAGTTGTAAAACTGGAGCATCAATAGTAGTAGTAGTAGTAATAGTTCCTCATCGAACTGTTAAAAATGATAATACATAGTACACAATCTAGGTTCCTTGATCTTATTTATTGTAAGAACGTCAGCGCAGGAATGCTTCATAATATTGTCTTGATCTTGAATAAATAAAGTCACAAATTTATCACTTAATACATGACAAAGGTTACATATGCACTAAGATTATGTGCTTCAGTTCATCCACAAGCTAGCTGCAGCACAAGAAATAAACCTCATGTGATACCATCAGACAAGGAACCTCCATTCATCAAATATAGTATGGATCACCATCATATTGACAAGGTTTAACTGGGGCAAGTGCCTAAATAACAATAACAGCCTACCAAAGAGGGATAATGTACGAACATTTCTATATCACCAAATATGGGGATGAGAAAAAGGGAAAGGTATGGTTGCTCGCTTCAAATCTGTTCATAATACAGAACAGAAGACATCAATATGGGCATTTCTTTCTATCAAAAACCAATTAACCAGTCAGTTTTTCCTTTCCATAGTAGTGAAAGTCTCTTCAAAAGCACCCATACTAAAAACAAAACTGAAATAAGCTTGCTCAAGAGAATATCAGTATTGATTGCATTACATCGAGCTACACATACAGGACGATACTCAATGTAGTGTGGTTGTGCCTAACTGAAACTCCCTAGCCATACATGAGTACATGGGAAATCTGTATCTCCACACTTCCCAGTTAATTACTGCAAGAACACAACCTGAGGCATTGCACAGCAACAGAACAGACCAATCACTTATATACAAACACTCTTATTTCAGGCATGGCTGCCTCATTTGCTGGTATTGAGCCTGGAAAGTAGGTAGAGGCAAACTGAACATAGGAAAATCGATCCAGCAAAGCATAAGAGATCAGTACAGGATGTAATGGTCACCCTCTTGCTCTTCTCGAATATGCCAACCAGTAGAACCAGGACAATGACATGACCCAGCTTTGTCTTGAGATCATCTAACGACTTGATTTCAACCCACTTGGGCCGATCCTACAGACAGAAACAGAGATGTCAAGAAACTGCGATTGACTGCAATTCTTTGCTGCCTCAGGAGTATCACTGATAGGGATGTGCATGTGAACCAACCGGAAGGCTGAAAAGGCCGAAGAGGTTGGACCCATAAGAGGAGTCTATGGTGCTGATGAAGAGCTCGTACAAGCCAATCCCCAAGACAAACGTGACCGTTCCAATGAGAAACATTTCTGGATGTGAAACAGGCAATGCACAACAGAAAGCCATTAGGCCCATCGTTAACAGATTTGAGCATGCGGCAATGATATCATAGTAGAATTGTACATTTGTGGCATGAAGTTAAGGGTTACAGTGATTAGCCACATAACAGTGGTTATTTGAGATATGGAACAAGCATCAGGTGAGTGGATTTGGTTACCAATGGCTTAGAATTGTACATTATGGCATGAAGTTAAGGGTTACAGTAGATAACCACATAACAGTGCTTATTTGAGGTATGGAACAAGCATCAGGTGAGTGGATTTGGTTACCAATGGCTTCCAGCAGCATGAGTATGAGCTTCCCTCCGCCGTGCAGGTAGTAGTCGACGAAGGCATTCATCACATGAACGCTTCCCTGCAGAATCCGAAGCTTCAGTTCATCACAAATTAAGGGGAGATAAAGCCCGTACGCTCGAATCAATCAATGAAGCGAGAGAACACCTTGAGGAAACAAGGGACGGAGCCGAGGAGCAAGCCACCGATGCCGAGGAAGGTCATGAAGCGGCAGGCGAAGATGACCCTCTCGATCCGCGCCTCCACCTCCGACCCGTACCCCGTCCCGGGCAGCTCCACCGGGCGGAGCAGCACCACGCTGTCGCCGCGGCGGTGGTGCTCCGAGTGCACCGCTCCCGCCGCCGCCGCCGAGTTGGGAGAGTTGGAGCACTTGGGCGACACCCCTGGTGACCTCCCGCCCCCGCGCGGCCTCGGCCTCCACGCCCATCCAGCGCACCCCGCCGCCGCCGCCGCTGCCGGGCCGCAACCGTAATCTAGAGGCCTGGGCTTCATTGCTGTGGCTGGAACGGAGAGTCGAACCGCCGTCTCCCGACTCCGCTCGCTGCCGGGGCGGTTAAGTAGACGGCGCCGGAGAGCGCGACAAGTGGTGCGCCACGTTCGCTGCACCGCGCTGGCGGGCGCGGACACTCCCGTCGTCGTTCTCGTTCGTCGCGTTGCGGGGCGGGGCTGGCAGCGAGTCCACGTCGGCGGAGGCGCCCGCTCATCAGCCCCCGTCGCCCAGTGGTGAGTGGTGGTTGGCGACGGAGATAATTCCATCCTCGGATGGCTGGTCGATGCATGATTGAGGCTGATCTGGGCTCCCGCCGGCCAGCCATTCCTCCCGCGAACTCCGCCGCCACACACCCGCACCGGAACACGACGGTCGACGGCTCGTCCGCTCGTGCCGTGTCTCGTCACTCGTGTGTGAGTGGGACTGCCCGATTGGTTTGGTTGACCGTTGACTGGCCCCAGTAGCTGTGTTATCATTACTGGGCTTTATGTATCGGCCCATGGCATCCGATATGTTGTTGTCCATAGAAGCCAGGCCCAACGGAAACTTAGTGAAAAAAAAAAGGTGAAAAACAGAGCGAGATGTAAATCAGATTACATAATCCTCTCAGAATTTGATTTCAAATTGCAGTAAATCAGTAATGCTCACGAAATTATGTATTTACATCTTAGCATCACAATTCACAAGTTGGTGCAGCACCGAAGTGAACTAATTCGTTCAACAATTAATAACAATAAGACGAAAACTGAAGTGTACTTATACATAATAATGATAAGATTATACGAAATGTGTGTTCCTGCACAGTAGGAGTATCTATCAATCTATGTACTGTACCATACCAGCATTATTTTTGTTTTGGTCTGTACAAGAATGGCGCATTGACATAAGCATCTGTCGAATTTGTGTTGGTTGCTGAGGGAATGAACAAATGAATGGCAGAACAGAGGGCAGAGGCTGCAGGTGAATAATGGCTGGAGCCTGCCTGGAGGCCGGAACAGAGAGAGGACGCTACGGCGACTTGGAGCGGCAATCGATGGGCATGGCGGTGCCGTTGCCGGGGTAGTTGAAGAGGAATCGGCAGTTGATGCGCGTCCAGAACTGGAGCGAGGCGAAGATGCCGACTTTCCAGGTGGTGCGCGCCTTGCCGAAGAGGTCGAGCGGCACGACGGCGGCCCGGAGCGCGCCGGCCATGGCCTCCATCCCTTCAGGGCTGAGCTGCCGCCCCGCCGACACCACCTGGTACCGGAGCGGCAAGAAGCTGCGGCGCGGCACGGCGAAGGTTCCGGCCCGCAGCAGCGCCACCTCGGCGCCGCGGAAGCCGACGGCGAGGTTGACGCGGGAGAAGGTGGCGTCGGTCTTGGAGTTGGAGTTCTCCGCCAGCACCGTGAGCGCCAGCTGCAGGTCCCGGATGGTGCCCGACTGGTCGTACACCAGCCTCTCCAGCCGCGCGTCGGAGACCAGCAGGTACGGCGTCTTGGGCTTGTACAGCAGGTACACGGCGAACACGGTGACGCCCGTCACGATCACGCCGATGGCCAGCACCGTGCACAGGATCACCAGCGCCCACACCAGCCCGGAGCTCCGGCGCCGCTCCTCCTGCCGGATCCGCTGCACGTCGTGCCGCCGCTTGTGGTGCCCGCTGTGGCCGTTGTGCTGCGCCGGCGCCTCGACGCCGACGCCGCCGGTGGGAGTGGCGGCGGCAGTGGCATAATGGGGACCGTGGCCTGGCTCTGTGTTGCTGGACATTGCTGCTAGCTCACTCCGGCGCCGCTGTGCCGTGCCGTGCCGGCGGGGCCGGGATGGAAGGGATTAATACTGGAGGAGTGGCATGGGGGGCAAAGCAGAGGGAAGCATGGTTAAGGTTGGGGAAGGGAAGGGTTTGGTATCTCCGCTTCATTCCTTGCTCTCTTCCCCAGCTTCCTTTTCCGGAGCTAATCCTAATCTGCAAGCTCAAGGTGCCTCCTTGCTCGCCTCGCTTGCTTGCTTTAGAGCTTCAGTCTTGCGCTACTTATTAGTTTTAAATTTAAATCATCAGACACATCAGATCTGGGCCCCTGCTGCCTTTCAGTGTGTCCGGGCCGGGTTGCAGGAAGAACGAGGACACATCATCAGTGAACACCCATGGCCAGCAATGGGCTTTCTCAGTTTCTCGCATCTGGGCCCAGCAGCTGGTCACTGACAGTCTGACATTACCAGTTAAGCCCCATGAAGTGATGATTACGTACACACCCTTACCTTCACGAATACTCCCTCCATTTCACATCACATATCCGGCACACGGACCTACTCCCTCTCTCCCACAAATAATTGCATTTCTTTGATTCATGTTTGACCGTTCGTCTTATTCAAAAAATAATAATAAATATTATTTATTTATTTATGACTTATTTTATTGTTAGATATATTTTTATAATGATAATTTATTTTATTATTTGCACAAAAAATTTAAATAAGACGAATAGTCAAACACGAATCGAAGGAGTCAAAAAAATACATTTATTTGTGGGGCGGAGGGAGTATATGCTTAATGAAATGAAATCCAAACAAGTGTTTTATGATACAATAATTAGGGTCTTATTTGGCACAGCTCAACTTCACTAGTGAAGTTATTCTTTTAGAAAAAAACTTCGTGAGCAACTTTTTAGATAAAGGTGAGCTATTTTGAAAAAGTTGTTTGACAAAATAGCTTCATCAACAACTTCATACATGAGTGAAGAAAGAAAATAGAGGAGAGAGGTAGAATAAACTATTTTTTTCAACTTCATCTCAATATATGTCTTTGTGAGAGAAGAAAAAAAATAACTTCACATATGAATCTGTTTTAGAAAAGGCTCACGATAGCTTCACTATGCCAAACAGACCCTAATACCCCTCGGTCATTTTGGCTTTTATAGATAACTATAGATGTAGCGTGTGCATAGCAAAATTATCTAGAATGGAGGAAGTAATACTAGCTAGTTATTACATATCCAAGAGGGGATACAAAAAGAACCATTCAATTTGGAAAAAGAAAAGAAAAGAAAAATGCATAGATAGATTTTATACATGTTACGTTGTACAGTAATTAACAAAATAGTGGGCTTCAATTACAATGGGTAATAAAGTGATTAAAAATTCAGAGTTATTTGATCACAGGATATTTGTATACCCGAAACAGAGAGAACCTGTCGTCGGGGGAAGAAAAAAAGAAGTAGATCACTGTCTAGGAAATATAAATGGGCTTTTGTGGGCCAGACTCTACTTTATGATGCGAGAATCCTGGCCCAGAAACGATGTAAGAGCTAGTGGGCCGTGGGCTGTGGAAAAGGAAAAGACCGTGGGCCGTGGAAAGTCAGCTAGCAGCAGCGAAGGCGTCCAAGTCTCCAACGGGGGATTGGTCGATACTCGCAGGCGCCGGCGGACAATCAACAGGTGGTGGTCAGGCCGTCACCCGTCAGGATCAAACCAAACGGTCAGACTCTCGTCGTGTACCTACCACTACAGACTTGTTTACTTGCTGTAAATTTTATAAAATATTCAAGATTTCTGGTTATGTCGAATTTTAAGTTATATATATGAAATACTAATTATAAATTAAAAATAGTTAATTATATAGTTCGTCTATAATTTATAGACGATTTTTTAAACATAATTAGTTTGTAATTAAATAATATTTATTAAATATAAACAAAAATAACATAGTGTTTATTTTATAAAAAAATTTATAACTAAACAAAGCCTACTCCTACGTGACACTCTGAGACACCAGCCAAAGATGAGCATGATGAGCTCAGCACCATGCAATAAGGCCTTGTTTAGTTCGTAAAAATTTTTAACTTTGGCTACCAGAGAACTTTCGTTTGTATTTTATAATTATTATTTAATTATAGACTAACTAAGTTTAAAACATTAGTCTCGTAAATTACAGATAAAATATGTAATTAGTTATTTTTTATATATATTTAATGTTCTATACAAAGATTTGATATGACGAAAAATTTTTAAATATTTTGAAAACTAGTAGGCCTAAATGCCGACGACGGAGAGATGGAGCCGCAGTGACCTCTCCAATCCGGCGGCGGGCGGTCCAGTCCCGGCCCCCGGCGACGAACCATGGCCCGCATGCAGTGGCCGAGTGGGCTCTCGTGCATGCGCCATCGCCATCGCCACCTCGTCGGAGTCGATCGGATTGCTTCTGATACATGACGAGAGTCGAGGTCGTCGAAGTCTCAGTCGTCCAGCCGCCGTTGCCGGTCGGATATTCACCACGACGACGAGCTATATATCTTGCAGTATTGCACATTGGTGCTTTCTCTCCCTCTCCGACCCACCCACCCGGCCGCCGCAACGTGTGGACGTGTGGTGCCCCCGCAAAACTTGAGTGCCGGCAACATTAAAAGGACGGCGCCACGGCGGCGGCCAATTGATGTCAGCTGTCCTGCACTTGCACTCGTTTCATTTCGCCGGTGACCGGCCGGCCGGCCGGTCATCAGGTCAACCTGCCTGCCTGCCCAGGAACATTAAAAGTTGATGCATGCATGGTTACTTCACATATGCTGATTCGTCAATACGGACCGCCGGCCATACACGCGTGAATTGCTACCTAGTGCCTAGTGAGAGAGTCTCCGGCCGGCCTCTCCGCCGTCTCCGGTGAGTGGCGAGACAGTCGTCGTGCGTGCGCACTCAGCTCGTGCCGTCCAGTCCCATCGACGACGTCGAGCCGGAGTGCCGGACGACGCACTTGCCCATCGAGCGGCCGGACCGGAAAACGTGAAGCAAGCACACATACACGACCAATACAATGGATCGATCAAACTTGTTTTTCATGCAGGCTCGTTACTCGTCTTTGTAATAAATTGTAATGCAAATAATCAACGTCGACCTGGTGATTTGGGCATGTTTTTTTTTTCTTGGCCGTGCAGTGTATACCGATACCATCCATGCGTTCGTTAGGGCACTAACAATACATAAACTACTTTGTCCTAAGACACCGCATGTAGAAATCATTATGTAACACACTAAACTTCAAATTTCTGAAAATTATAATTATAATTAATTTGAATTAGTTGACTTAATCTGATTATTTGCAGTTATTTTCTAGGGGGAGAAGCTGTGAAGATGGGTTGTGCCAAACATACACTTAGTATTAAATCTTTAAAGACACACCAAATTTGGGCCCTTGCTTTATGTGTGTTTGGGATGTGCACAGGAACGACGACGGACGACACATCCCTTATTCCTAACCGGATTCCTTATGTAATAATTTGTATAACCATTGTTGAACTGGAATGATTCCTGGGCACAATCCAGAGTAACCGAACAAGGCCTTAGTGATCACCCATGGCCAGCAATGGGCTTTCTTAGTTTCTCGCATCTGAGCCTAGCTGCTGGTCACTGGAAGTTTGACATTACCAGTTAACCCCTAGCAAGCGTCGTTAGTGTGGACCGCGTCCGCAGCTCATCCTTATCATTGCCCAACGCGTGCCAGTCCATAGAGGCTCAAGCACGGGTGACTGTAGGCTCTCAGCGCCGCTTCTTCGCTCATGATGCCGACAGCTGGCAAAAGGTGCTCGTTTCTAGTTGGTTCGGCGGAATGGAGGCCAGCTCTAGCGTACCCGAAACGGCGGGGGATGGTGCGCGAGGCGCATTACGGAGGACTTGCGCGACAAGTGCTTCAACTGCCGCTCCTCATCGCATCGAGCAGCAACCTGCAAGTTGCCCCCACGGTGCCTGCATTGTCGGCGCCTCGGGCACCTTGTCTATCATTGCAACTAACCATGCCATGCCAGCTCGGTACCCAGGGGCAATGGTGATCATCAAGCCTGTCGCTCTATTTATGTTGCAGATGATGTCGTTGTGGGTGCAGCTCGGCCTATGACCCATGGCGATTCTTTAGACTCTGGTTGTGTTTGTGGTCGGAGGCATCAAAAAAAAAGGGCAAGCAAAAGCATAAGCTTCATGTTGTGCAAGTGGCTAACACTACCGCCATGGCTACGTCACCTGCCAACCACGATGAGCCACGTCGTGTTGGGATGCCCAGTGGGATCCTTTCCGATGTTAATCCATTGATGTTATCTCTGCGCTTCAATGTTGGACAAGCCAGTCAGGATGTTGCGGATGATCCAATACTGGTGGATCTCATCGTGTCACTCCATATCATCCGGATAGCTACAACTCCACCATTGGTGGTCGCGTCTCCTGGGCATGTTGATGATGCTTCCTCAGAGGATGAAGCCCCCTGACCATTGTCTTCACTCAAGCATAGTTGTGGGTCGATGGCATGTGGATGGGTTGCCATCGGGTAGCTTCTGGAATGGCCCAATAAGCATTGTGCAGTCTTTCATCGAAGCCTTCAAGCGGCCACTCCAGCAGCCGCTGATTGTGTCTCACCTAGGTTGCACATCACCAAAGATCCCAAGGTTGCTGATGATAGCGATTTTGTCCCCAAGCGCAGCCCCCGTTTAGCTGCTAAGAGTAAGTTCAAAGCAGTGAAGTCGGACGCCTAGGCAAGAAAGGTGCTCATGAAAAAACTCGGGCCTGAGGTCGAGATTGATAAGCCTGATGAGGCATCTTTTGAGGAGTTTCAGCAGGTTGTCGCCACAACACTGCTCCATGTAAAGTAGGAAGCCATGGAGGCTCTCTTTTTGGGGAGATGCCATATTCGTGGTCTGGTGAGGGACGTCGAATAGGCTAAGATTTTATGCTCTGCCTTGTCTAGTTGTACCCACGATTGCAATTTATAGTGTCGTACAGTCCTTAGAATGTGTTGTAATTGCTAGACTCTTGCTCTATCTTGTCGGTGTTCTTGGTTGGTCCCGTACGCTAGTGTCTTGTCAGCGAATGTGGAACAGTCAGAGCTCGTCGATGTCGTGTAACTTTTAAACTTTCCTGTCCTCTTAATGAAAAATAGGTTACGACCTATTCGCAAAAAAATTACGTACACACCCTGACCTTCAGGGAGACTCCATTTCATATGTTCCATACGGCACACATATCCACTTACTGAAATTAACTCCATGTAAAATTTATATTTTCAGCTCGGAACTAAAGTATTTATGTCAGTGTGGTAAAGAATAAAGGGATTGGTCATCGCAGTAGGGCTTTGAATCTGGAAGGATGGAGGATGTTTGAGGCAAAAGATGTCGACGAAATGGTGAACACCGGAGAAGATACGACTGGCGCCATAATTGGGCTCTCTGCGGGCTAGACTCTCATAACAGGTCCAGAAATATTCATAACTTTGAGATCGGTTGCAGCCATCACCCTGCAGTTTGCTGCATTGTAAGACTAATTTTTCCTCCTCCTTTTTTAGATTATATTATATACTAATAAGTATGTCACTATATTATAACGGAACTTATATCTTGTGTCATACATTCTAATATGTTTCTGGAAATCATTATAATACGTTTTGGAATTAGACTTGATAACATCGTTAGAGGTGGGCTATTCAAACTCGTATAAACATGTGTTGTAACTTTAGATTACCAAAGGAACATAAACCAATCAAAACTCTAATTTCTAATTCATCACCGTCGTAAGTTCAAGTCACTGGACACACGAATTATTACTCTTATTAGTGAAACTAGGTATAACTCTTATGCTCTAGAGAGTGCATGGAGACAGGATGATGAGAAGAGAGTATAATGGACGGAAAATAAAAACAGATGATAAATTTCCAAATCACACACACTGAGGAATTTTTTCGTCGTATTAGGTGAAAATCGTGTGATGGCTGGTCGAAGACACGTGTTGCCGAGGTGTCTGACGGTTTTCGTCACAGGTGTGTCAGGGACACGCATTGCGGAGACCGAAGGCGCTAAAGAATCGGCAGGTGGTTGGAGCTCACTCCTCCCACACGCACTGAATTATGTAAACATGTAATGTTTCTGGTTGCTATCAGCTTTATGCTGCTAATATAAGGCCTTGTTTTTCCAAAATATTTTGCAAAATTTTTCATATTTCCCGTCACATCGAATTTTGCGGCACATGCATGGAACACTAAATATAGATAAAAGAAATAACTAGTTACACAGTCTGTAATTTGTGAGACGAATCTTCTGAGTCTAGTTAGCCCATAATTGGACAATATTTATCAAATACAAACGAAAACACTACTATTTATATTTTGCAAAAAAAATTGAAAGTAAACAAGCAAGGTCAGTGTCAAAGCACGGCGAACTTTCAAAAAAAAAAATAACGCAAACGGCAAACGGTCAGCCTCTTGGTCGTGCACCTACCACTACCATGCCAATACATACCAGCCCGTGAGCTGCGCACCCACGTGTTTTGTGTGACACTGCTGCGCACCCATAGAAAAACATTTTAAGCTTAATTAAAATTATAGAAAAAACTATAAAAATTTATAATATTGAATAGGTATACCATAAAAATATAATTAATAAAGAATCCAATAATATTTAGTCAGTATTATAAATATTATTGTTGTATCATATAAGTTTGGTTAAATTTAAAAATTTTTAATTCTTAAAAATTCTTGAAATATCTTATGGTTTGAGGAGGGAGGAAGTAGCTTTCTTCCTTCCTTGCGTTGGTGCCTTTCTCTCTCTGACGATGACCCCCACCCGGAACGGTGCAAACCTGAGTGCCGGCAACATTGATGAAGGGACGGCGATGGCCAATTGTTTATTGTTGTCACTAATTGTCAGCTGTCCTGCACTCGCTTCTCTGCCGGTCAGGTCAACACGCCTGCCTGCCAATACATTCCCACGACTTTCGAATATGATCGTCAATAGGACCGCCAGACACGCGACGTCGAGCTGGACGGACGAGACCCACGTGTCCATCGAGCGCAGCGCAAAACGTGAAGCTAAGGACCCGTTTTGCAGGTTTCTCTCTCTGCCTCTGGCCCCAGCTCATGCAGAAAAGCCCTCTCAAAAAGTTTAGTAACAGAAGCTGTTTACAGTAGTGAAAACAGGAGGAGCCCCTAAAGACAAGCGCTATCGAATAAGACCTACGTGTACGTATACACGACCAAAGGATTAAACTTGTTTTTCATGCAGACTCTGCTTCACCCTTTGTTACGGCATCATGCATACCGTTAATAAATTTGCATTTCATTAAAAAAAGAA